>Ga0180301_10000799_pt1 | contig 24545 bp, 23 predicted proteins | sample GuaBasSediGuay16_FD_121797 | JGI IMG/M metagenome (GOLD analysis project Ga0180301, IMG submission 121797) | Subseafloor sediment microbial communities from Guaymas Basin, Gulf of California, Mexico - Guay16, Core 4569-2, 12-15 cm | ecosystem: Environmental > Aquatic > Marine > Hydrothermal... | reverse complement strand
TTATGCTGTCATATCTCGATGACATGTTTTCACCATTGTTTCAGGGAAGATGCCATTATAAAATTATATTGCTCCGAATTGTTTTAATTGTTTCCATCAAGAAATTTATATTGGAAAGTTTCAGTCTGCTAAATTATCTTTTTATTCTTTAAATTTTCCTTTTAATTTTTCATTAAGTTTTTCGGAGACGTTTTCACTATATTATTTGGAGAGCATTGACTTCCAATTTAGGCATCCTATTTCCCAGAAAGCAAATACGCTTTAAAAGTCTGATTGGAAGTGTAGTTTCCATAGATGCATTCAACATGCTTTATCAGTTTCTTTCGATAATAAGATTGCCTACAGGAATTCCCCTTCTAGATTCCAAAGGAAATGTGACCTCTCATTTAGCCGGAATCTTCTATAGACTAATAAATCTGTTGGAGAGTAAAATTACACCTATGCTTGTATTTGATGGTTTCCCGCCAAACTTGAAGCGGAAAGAGATTCTCCATAGAAAAGTTGTAAGAAGACGATATTTCAAGGAGTGGAGAAAAGCCTTAGAACAAGGTGACTTGGTTAGAGCGTTTAAAAAGTCAGTTATGACCGCTAAAGTGAACAGCAAAATAATATGTGAATCGAAGAAACTTCTTTCCCTTATGGGTATTCCATATGTTCAAGCTCCATCTGAAGGTGAAGCTCAAGCAGCATACATGACCGCTAAGGGTGATACATATTTTACAGCTTCTCAAGATTACGATTCACTTCTCTTCGGTTCTCCACGTTTAATTAGAAATCTCGCAGTGGAGAGTAGACGTTTCTACCCGAAAAAAGGTATATTTAAAAAGTTGAGCCCCGAACTTATAGAATTGGAAGAGGTTTTAACATTTTTAAAAGTGGATAGATGCCAACTAATAGATATAGCTATCCTTACTGGAACTGATTATAATGTAGGTGTTAAAGGTATAGGCCCTCTAAAGGCTCATAAATTGATAAGAAAGTATGGTTCATTGGAAAAAGTTTTATCAAATTTAGGAATTGAAGTTAAATTTGACATCGAAGCTGTAAGAGAATTCTATTTAAACCCTCCTGTAACGGACAATTATAAAATCACCGTTTCCGAACCTAAATTAAAGGATCTGAGAGATTTTCTCCTTTCTAAAAATTTCAATTCTAAACGTGTCGATCGAGGTTTGGAGCGGCTTCGTCTAGCCTACAACAGGTTAGATAAATTTAAAGTTCAAAGGTTGCTTTATGAATGGTTTAAATAATCGATCTTTTACATTATTAAGGTTTTAAATTTCAGCTTTTTAATTTCCATTAAAACATCGATTAAATCTTTATATTCTCTTTCAGGTATTCTCTTTAAAATCTCTTTCAACTTTACTTCTCTATTCTCCTTCCAAACTATCACTTTCCATCCCTGCTTTTCTATAAGATTTTTTCTTGTTGCTGGAAATTTAGCATCTTCAGATAAAACCTCCACAATTGCCTGTAACCCCTCCTTTCTAGTTGGTTTAATTGTTCTACCTGTTTCGAAATATCTTTTAATTCTTGCAGCATCCAAATACATCTTCTTAGTATGCGTTATGATGTATGCTTTTTCAGCTTTCCCCATTAATTCCATTATTCTCTTATATATCTCTCTTATCTCAGCGTCAGTAAATTGATATAGATTGTATTTTCCCTTGCCGAATAATCTTGTATATATTATCTTATTTATTTTTGCTGGCTTTTCTTTCGAAATATCTGTGCAATGAATTATTTTTCTTTCCTTTATTAAATTTCTCAGCATTTCTCTTGATTCAATTCTTCTCCACTCTTCACCTCTAGGTTCCCATACTGCGTTTATATCCGATTTCTTTAAAATTTTAATTATCTTCTCCATTTTCTTTAAATTTTCTTTTGACGGCTTGATCGATGGAGGCGTCTGTAATATTAATATTCGGCTTCCCAACACTATACATATATCGATCATTCTTTCTAAGATTCTTCTCGTCTGTAAATTCAATTCCAATTTGTTTTCATGTGTTATCAATTTGTGGCATTTAACTGTGAACTCGAAGTTTGAAGGCGTTCTCCTTCTCCAACTTTTAACCAAATTCATTGGCGGTATTTCATAAAATGTCGAGTTCACCTCAACTACATCGAATATTTTTGCATACCACTTCAATTTGTCTCCCATTTCTTTTGGAATATTGAAGTATTCCCATCCCCCAGCTCCAATTCGAATTTCCAATTCTCCTCACATAGTCTTATTTTAATATTACTTCAATATTTTCCCTGTACTCATATACCATAAATATAAATCTAAAATTCCAGGTTTCAACCCAACTTTTCTGCCGATCTGTCTCAATAAATTTTCAATCTTGAGATATCTTCTAACAGTTAACGTTTTCTTTTTTAACGTTGGATCTATCAAGTTATATCCAATTAAAATTTTTAATATGTGTCTATCTATTATGGCTACTTCGAAAAATCCAACATTCCTTAAAAAATGGCTTGCCTCCTTCATTCCAATTCCCCTAATATTTTTCACAAGCCATTCTCTCTTCCTTTTAACCCCCTTAATCTCCATTATAATATCCTTTATTTTTGTTCCATATTTTCTCGCTTCCACAATGTATTTTGCCCTTATCTGGTAATATCTATGTCCGTTTTTTTTCAAGATTTCCTCTAACTCCCTCTCTGAACCATTCAATATTAGATTGTTCTTTTTAAGAGCTTCCACACATTTTAATCCAATTTTTGCACTTGAATTTGCAGTTAAAATACATAAAATCAGTTCTTCAAACCATTTCAAATTGTCTCCTTCTCTTTTATTTTCCTCAAACTCTTTCACTCTGCTTTCAACAATGCTGCTTACCCTCTTATTCTTCATCACCCTTTCTAGATCTAGCAGTAATTCTTCAAGTCCCATTATTTTCTCTCCGCAAGTTTATATTTTAAGTATAAGTATGTGACATATATTGTTGACGTAAGTGGGAATTATGTCTCTAAATCAAAATACTATTTGAATTGGAACTAGTGGTTGGAGCTACATGAATTGGATGGACATTTTCTATTTAGATGAGCAGCCTAAACTCGAATTTTACTCAAAAGTTTTCAATACTGTTGAGGTTGACTCAACCTTCTATGAACTGCCAATTAAAAGAGTAGTTGAAAGTTGGGGGGTGGAGAACGTCCCAAAATTTTTCATTCTCATTTAAAATATCTCGAACCCTAACTCATAGGCGTAAATTTAAGGTGGATTCAAACTTTCAGGAAGAATTGAAATTTTCTTAAACCTTCTAACACCTTTAGCAGATATGAGTAAATTGGGCATTCTTCTCTTTCAATTTCCACCATCCTTCAAATATGATGAATGGCTTCTCGAAGAGTTACTTTCATCTCTTCCAGGCAATATGCATTTTTCAGTGGAATTTAGAGATTCTTCTTGGATTAGAAGTGAAACTTTTCATATGCTAGATAAATATGATGTGGCATATACAATTGTAGATGAACCGTTGATTCCTCCTATCTGCGAATACCGCTTCATTTTCATATATTCCACGGCATGGGCGAGGTTCAAAACCTTGGTATTATTATCGTTATTCAAATGGAGAATTGAGTGAATGGATTCCTAAGATAATGGAGATTGCGAAGAGCTGTGAAACTATTTATGGCTATTTTAATAATCATTTTAACGGATATACCTGTGAATCTGCTTTAAAGCTTTTAGAATTGCTTGGAATTATAAGTGATTTTCAGACTAAAGTTAAAATGAGAATGGAAAGATCAATCTTAAACATTAAACCTCCAATCTACGATAAATCAAAACTAGAGTCGTATACTCATATTTCATCTGATGATCCTTCCATACTTGTTAAATTCTTCACGGATGCTGGAAGGATAAGGAGAGCTGAAAACATTTCCGATGAAGATGTATCCTTCGACATTTTAAGTGAAAGTTTGGTTAAAGGTAAAGTTAAAGATTATATTGTCATTGTGGATTTGAAGAATAAGATAATCATCTATAATTGTCCTGATTTTTCAAGGGTCTCCGTTAATAAAACAATTCTGTAAGCATCTAGTTAAGTTCTTCTCACTTATGAGGTGTAAACTCTCAGTTAAAATTCTAAGGGATCTTATGAAAAATATAAATGCTTGGACATTTAAACCAACAGTCTAATCCATGAGAAAAATATATTTCTTTCAAATTCCATTTAATCTTCAATGAGATCTACAAGTAACCTTGCCGTGGAAGTTGACAATTTAAAGAAATATTATGGCAGAATTAAAGCATTAGATGGTTTAAACTTTAAAGTATATGAAAGGGAAATTTATGGTCTTATAGGGCCGAACGGTGCAGGCAAAACTACAACTTTAAGAATTATTGCAACTCTACTCCAACCGACATCGGGACATGTATATGTGTTTGGACATGACGTTGTTGAGGAGGCGGCTGAAGTTAGAAAGATTATAAGCTATCTGCCCGAAGAGGCTGGAGCATATAAAAATCTCTCCGGCCTAGAATATTTACATTTTATGGCGTCATTCTACTCTAAAAGTAAAGATGAATTGAAAATTATGGTGGAGGAAGCGGTGAAAATTTCAGGGTTAAATGAAAGATTGAAGGATAAGGTGAAAACTTACAGTAAGGGAATGAAGCGAAGGCTGCTCATAGCAAGAACTTTAATGGTACATCCTAAACTTGCAATTTTAGATGAACCCACATCAGGTTTAGATGTCATACATGCATATTATCTTAGGAGAATAATAAAAGAATATGTTAAAACATATGGTGTAACTGTTCTTCTTTCAAGCCATAATATGTTGGAAGTGGAATATTTATGTGATAGGGTTGCTCTAATCCATAAAGGTAAACTTGTACTTGAAGGTTTTCCAAGCGAATTGAAGAGTAAATATGAGGCTTCAAACCTTGAGGAGGTCTTTGCAAAGGTGACCCAAATTGTCTAATGCTTTCCGCACACTCCTCAGTAAAGAGGTTAAGGAGACTCTAAGGGATCCGAAGATACTTATCGGGATAATTATAATGCCCATGATAACATTTGGAGTAATGGGTTTCTTTATGCAACTTTCATTTAAAAGTATAAAGGAAGCTGCTTTGAAGCCTAGAATGCTAATCATCGATAACGATTTAAACACATACTCACAATTTTTAATATCAACCCTCAAGAGTAATACCAATGCAACATTAAAAATATTTAATAGAACAGCTCTCTCAAATGGATTGAAATTTGCTGAAGATCATAATTATCCAATAATAATGGTGATTCCGGAAAATTTCACACAAAATGTTACCTTAGGTTTACAGGCTAAAATTGAACTTTACACTTTATTTAAAAGGTTAAGTCTCTCTGAGGGAAGTGCAGCTTCAATGCCTAGAGCTTTAATATCCTATTTAAACAGCTATCTCGTCGATAAAAAATTGAAATCCTTAGCTCCTAATATAGATACGAAAATCTTTTTATCTCCAATAAAAACTGTGAATTTCTCGATAATTAAGGGGAGAATAGTTAACGTTCCACCTGAAAGCGTTGTAAACATTATAACTTCTCAATCACTTACTATGCCAATAACAGTGCTCATGGTTCTAGTCTTCGCGATGCAGATTTCAGCTTCCTCCATTGCTATTGAAAAGGAGGAGAAGACTCTTGAAACCCTGCTGACTCTTCCCGTAAGTAGGTTAAGTATTTTAGGCAGCAAGTTGATCAGCTCGATCATAGTGGCAGCTATAGGTTCATCAGTATATTTAATTGGATATACTTATTATTTGGGTTCCTTCTCTTCTCTAAGTACAATTGAAACCTCTATTTCCGCTGAAAAAATAGGGTTAACTATAACTCCTTTAGGTTTTACACTTCTAGGTATATCTCTATTTCTAGCTATAACTTCTGCACTTGTCCTCTCCATAGTTGTAGCGGTATATGCGGAGGATGTTAGAAGTGCACAGACGCTTATAGGATATCTATACTTCTTGATCTTCATTCCCTCCTTCGCCTTAATGTTAACAGACATAAATTCGCTTCCAACACCTATGAAGATAATCCTTTACATAATTCCATATACTCATCCCATCATCGCTTCAAAAGCAGCTTTACTTGAAGATTATCTCACCATCACTTACGGTATAATTTACATGGCATTCTTCTCCCTAATATTATTATATATTGCATCTAGAATGTTTACAACAGAAAAGGTAATAACCGCCAAGCTTTCATTAAGATTTAAAAGAAAAATTTAAAACGTTAATTAAATTTTCACTATTATTCTTTTTTGAATATACTTACAGATATGTAGATTCCTGAAAGGATTAAACCTATAAGCCCGCTTGGAGGTAAATTTAAAATTAACGAGAATGTTAAACCTATCAATCCCACAAAGATCGATATAAGCAATGAATATATCATTATTGATGTTATGTCTATTTTAGCTTGGGATGCTATTGCAGCTGGCAAGATCATGAATGCATAAACTATAATGGAACCTACAGTTTTAGTTTCAACAACAATCGATAGGGATGCCAATATAAGCATTAAATAATTGTAGATCTTTGAATTTAAACCTAGAGCTTCAGCTCCTTCAATGTCGAAAGATATGTATAGAAATTCCCTTAGAAAAATCGTTGTAAGTACAGTTATAATAGCGGTTATAGTTGCAAGCAAAAGAAGATCATCATATGTTAGTAGTAGAAGGTCTCCAATGAGATATCCCCAAATCTCCGGAAGCCTTTCGGACGGTATAATTCCCATGAGGGTTACCGCCATAGCCATACTTATAGCGAAGGCTGCTCCTATCGCTGTCTCCAATTTCTTTCGTGTTCCTTCTCTACTTGCAATTCCTGTTATAATGGTTACTCCTATGGCGAATATTGTTGCAATTATAAATGGATTAACGTTGGGCAGTAAACCAACTGCTTGGAGGAAGATTCCTAAAGCTGCTCCTCCAAGCGCTGCATGTGCTACCTCAGCTGTTAAGAAAGATATACCCCTAACAACTATGAATGTTCCCATAGTTGAAGCTGAAAATGATGCCAAAACTATGCCTATTATAGCTCTAAATATGAATGGATTTATCATTAACTGTTCAAGCATGAATATCACCCGTTATAGCGTAACATAATTTTCCAGAAGTTACCACCCTCACATTTGGCCCATAAGCCTTCCTTAAATTTTCCTCAGTTAATACTTTACTTATCTCTCCATATGCAATTAGCTTTCTATTGAGCAATAGAACTTCATCTACATATTCTACGACAGGGTTTATATCGTGCGTTACCATAAGAATGCCTATCTTCTCCTCCAACTCTAATTTTTTAAGAAATTCAATTATCTCCCATTGGCTTTTCACATCTATAGCCGTTAACGGTTCATCTAGAATTAGAAGTCTTGGATTTGAGATTAAAGCTCTTGCTATTAGAACTTTCTGTTGTTCTCCACCAGATAAATGTGAAAAAATTCTATCATACAACTCTTCTATACCTACTGCTTCTAATACTTTCTTTATCCTTAACAAGTTCTCCCTTCTAGGTATTCTTGGAAATCTCCTTTTACATAGCAATCCCATTAAAACGACGTCTTTAACTTTCATCGGTATTGAAACTTCAATTCTCTCCCTTTGAGGAACGTATCCCACAATCTTGGCAAGTTTAAATTTGTCTCTAATAGGATTCAGCCCATAAACGCTAACTTCACCTTCATCTGGCTTTATAAAACCTGTTAAAACTTTTAGTAATGTGGTTTTTCCCGCACCATTAGGCCCCATGATGGCTATAAATCTTGGAAATTTAAGTCTAAAATTTATGTTTTCAAGCACAATTCTACCATTCAACTTGACATTTAAATTTTCAATGATAATTTCATCCGTCATTAATATCTCCCCATAAGCTTCCAAGTTTCTAGAGTAAGTATTATTGTAAGAGCAAGTATTATCAATATGAGATAGTAATTTTCCCCTTCACATATTCGGCCGCCCATAGTTCTATTGATATATGAATGTGACTTTAATGCTCCAATAACCAATCCAACATTATAATATATGAAATCAGCATAGGTGTTGAATTCCCATCCACCTATAGTTTTTATAATCACTATTGGTGTTTCAGTTTCGCTTGAAAGTTGCTTAACATATTCTCCTAGCTGTGTTCTAAGAGAAATATCGGGCATCAAAATATATTTAATTTCTCCTCTCTTCATCTCATCTTCTATTTTAAGCATTTCACTACTTCCAATAAGGATGCCTTCCCCTCTACTTATAAATGCTTTCACTTTTAATTGAAGCATATATGCTATGTATTGTGCTGCTGGAAAAGCTAACGCTACGGAAATCATATTTAAACCATTTCTCGGAACGAGTAAATTATTCACATTATCCATAAGCATGTGGATCTCTCTTTTAAATTTCTCCAGCTGACGATCATAATATTCACTGTTTGAAGGATCAATATCCTTCAGTTTCTCAGCTACGGCTTCAGCTATGGCGACGGCATTTGGAGGATACAGCCAATATCCATGCAAATTTTTTCCATCTCCAGAAATCTCAAGAATTGTTAATCCATGTTTAATGTAATCCTCCAATGTAACGTAAGGTATATTGATTGCCATTTTCAGCTTATCTTCAATGCTTTCTATATGGCCTGTAAAAACTAGGAGTGAAGCTTCTCTCAACCTATTTATCATGCTTGGTGGAATCTGGTATTGGTGAGGTTCAGCTGATTCAGGTATTATCGTGTATACTTCTCCTCTATCTCCACAGATATCCTTAACTATTCTCGAGAATGTTCCAATAGTTGCGAAGATTATCAATTTTTCTCTTTCATTTTCCAAATTTATTTCATGCTGTAATGGGATAAGTGAGTTTAAAATGATCAAAATTAACATTGGGGCAATTACCCTAATAATTATTTAATCCACCCCTCGCAGCTATTGATTTAGATATCCTGATATTTTAACTTTATGTTGAATACTACTACGTATATGGTCGATTCAATATGTAATGTTGATTATGAAATTATGAAGAATAATGTGGATAGAAGAATTAAATATAAATATTAGGATGAACTATTAACCATGATATAAGTTAAATGTGAAGGGGTTATATTTGAAGAATTACTTGAATAATAAAGGTTTCAGCATGCTTGTAGGTCTAATCATTCTTGCATCTATAGGTATAAGCTTATCTCTTGCAGTTTCCATGTGGCTAAACGACATATCGCAAACCTACAATACATATGAATATTTAAGGATTTTCAGAAGATCCTACGTGAAGATCTCTGAGATGAGAGTGGTTACTGCAGATGAACCCTACGGATATTATATTCCAATAACTATCAGCAATCCAGGAAGCCAAGATCTAGCAAATTATATATTGAGCTTAAATTTTGACGGTAAATCCAAAATATTCCAGCATACTCAGCCTGACGGTTCAGACATTTTTTTCATATATGAAGAACAACCTTCATCTTTAGAGGAAGCTCAAAAATTCCATATTCCATATTGGATAGAATACTGGGATAAAGTAAATGCAAAGGGGAAAATATGGATAAAAGTGGATATACCGGCAGGCCAAACAATTACAATATATATGCATTATGGTACAGATATCCGTATAACTCAAACACCTCCAGATATTTTCTTCCCATTTTATGAGTCCTTCAGCGGTAATAGCGTAGATGAAAGTAAATGGTGGATTCCAGACTTCTACAAGGATAAAGATAAATACTTCATCATTAACGGTGAGCTAAGAATCTATAGGGGAGACACAGACATTTCTGGACCTAAAGAAATCTCGAAATATTTCTATATGGATACGAGGAATCTGATCGAGAAAAGCATTGAAATAAGTGGGCGACTATCCCTACAGGATTATACTTCAAGCGGCATTGCTGCAGCGGTAGAGCTGGTAGGTTCCCATGATGATCCATTTCTCATAGGAACTACACAAAGCCGTCAAACTGAGGTTGTTTTAGCTGAGATAAGTGTTTCAGGAAATGCTAAAAAGGCGGATTTCAAGAAGAGTATAATTTCTAAGGATCGTAGTAAGTTTAATAGTACTGAAAGTGATATTAGAAATATTGAAAGTATTAATTTCAAAATAAGATACTATGTTGATAGAATGTATCTTTGGGATAATTTAACGAATAGCGAGTTCCTCTCCTATATTCCATCCGATTATCAGGTTAATGATTATTATTTGAGGATAGGTGCAGATCCAAAGGAAGGCTATGTGGCCTTCGACTATGTTTACTATCGTTATGTTGCTGAAGTTGAACCTACCATTCAAATAGGTGAAGAGTCCTATTATTATCCATTAACTACGATAGATTTTCCTCTAGGATGGAGAGTGAGATTTAAGATCGGAAATCAAGGTTCATCAGTTATTACTCTAAACGATGTTAGAATTAACGGTAGACATTTTTCAAATATTCAGCAGATAGCTAATATCACTGCATGGAAGGAGGGTTCCCCACTCTCCATATCACTTCTATATGATTCCACTTCTAACATTAACGTTTTTGAGAATGAAGGTTTCCTCATATATCCGGGGGAAGTTTATTGGATAGAGATTTTCATTCTTCGAGGAAGCTCATTTCTATCAGGCCGATCTGTAGAAGTGGCTTTCCAGACGGATAAAGGCAGACCATACTTCACAGTTGTTCTACTACCATAAATTTTATTACCAATCTACAATAATCTAATGAAATACATAAATAATAAATGCCTTCCATTATTTCTAGGTGTAATTCATTGAAAATTGATGGTGTAATCTTCGATCTAGATGGAACTTTAACGAAATATTCCGTTGACAGGAAAGCTTTAACAATTCGAATATTTAGCTATTTGAAGAGCAATTTTCTCTTTTTCAAAATATATTCTTGTAGTGATTTTCCAATAACTATCATAAGGAAAACTGAAATTCTTTTAAAGGCGATGAAACTATGTAAACCTTTAATTGAAAAGACTATAAGTGACCTTTACAATCTTGTAGATGTCTTCGAGTTGAAGGCAAGTGAAAACACCATTTTATTCAACGGTGTATATGAGTCATTAGAGCTGGTTAAATCGCTTGGATTAAAATGCGGCTTATTTACTCTCTGTGGAAGAAGATCAACAGAAAATGTTCTTTTAAAGTTTAACCTTAAATCTTACTTTGATGCTGTGGTTACCCGTGATGATGTTAAAAATTTTAAGCCGCATCCGGAACATTTATTGAAAGTTATATCTCTGCTTGGGTTACATCCTAGGAGAGTTCTTGTGGTTGGCGATAGCACTTTAGACGTAATCTCAGCAAAGAAAATAAAAGCTACACCAATTGCAGTTAAAACTGGAGTTAGAACCATTGAAGAACTTAAAAAAGCCGGTGCAAAGATTATACTTAACAGTATTGCTGATTTCCCTACACTTCTAAAAGCCTTGTTTTAGATTCTCTGTTATGATTGTAATATAATCTAAAAGGATAAATTATTTAATATATATGCATGTTACATAATATATTTTCGGTGAACTCTTTTGTCTGAAGAAAGAGAAACGCTAATAAAAAGGTTAAAGGCAGAAGGTTTCAGTGATGAGCAGATAGAAAAAATATTGCTTGCACTTGAAGGTAAAGTTTCAACAAGCCAGCTAGTAACGCGAATATCCCCCACCGGGAGAGGTGCACTTTTCAGATTGAAAAGAGCATTCTATGCAGTGGTGGCTAGTGAAAAGGCAGATGTTAAAAGATCAGCTGAATATTGGAAGGAATTTGCAGGCAAGATCATAGAGGCAGCAAATACGCATAATATTCAAGATGTTCCATGCAGGATAAAACTTGAATATTCAATTATAATAGATGCTGAAGGCATTAAATTTCTGAAGCCTATAGCTGCAACCATTGAAGTATATGACAAGGTGAAAGAGATAAAAGTCATATAAATAGTGTCTATACTTCAATCAGCTTCCATTTTTTATTTTCCAATTCTGAGGGTAGATCTCCCACTCTCCATCCCCAACTCGTTGTTTCTGCAAAATAATATTTTAGTCCATTATATTCAAAATAATATGCTATTTTGTTTAAATTGTGTTCAGGTGGTTTATTCAGGTGAACTGCAACTGCTACATGTGTTTGGTCTGTTGTGAAGAGTAGAAGTGTCTTGAATCCGGCGGCTTTGAGAAGTGATGCATATAGAAATGCATGTGTATCACAGTCTCCACCCATTTCAACCAGAGTTTCCACCGGATATTTGAATTCAATGGTTGGGTAATATCTTATGGATAATGCATAGTTTTTGTCTTGAACAAAGTCTAGCAGAGCGTCAGCTAACTCTTCCTCATTTACAGTCTGTTCCCTTAATTTTTCAGCTATCTGTTTTATTATTGGATCGTTTGATGTAATATATTGTTTTGCAACCTCTAAATTATATGGAGTGATTATTGGATGTTTCTCTTCATGATACTTTTCATATGTTTCATAGGATATTATAATTGTTAAAATATTTTTCTTTTCCCCGAAGTTTGTGTAGTAGACTATTGTGGTGGGAATGGTTTTTTCAGGAGTTTTGTTGAATATCTGTGCGTATTCAAATTTTAAAGTGTAATATTCTGTTTTAAGTTTATCATATTTGTTAATTAATATTGTATTGTTCATTTTTAAAATATTATAATTTCTTTGAAGAGTTTTAAGCTGTCCCTTTAGACTTTCATTTTCAGTTATAAGTTGATTTATCTTCGGTTGTATTGATAGATTAAGCATGTAAAAGTAGCTTGAAGTTCCAATTAGAAAACAAATTATAATGATATATGTATTTTCTTTTCTACTTCTTTTCTTCAAATTTTCTTCTCTCATTTTTCTTCTCCTTTTAATTTTAATATTCCATTATAGTTATCTGATTTTAATTTTAATCTTTTATTTTAATATTAATCCTATCATTAAATCGTTAACATTTGTCTCTGTTAATCCAGTATATATTATGTTTTTTCCAACTTTTTTGAAGAAGCTGTATGAATCGTTATTTTTTAATGTTTCCTCAATGCTTAATCCCAATTCTTCTCCCTCTCTTTTTGTCTCCGCATCTACTATTGCCCCTGCAGCATCTGTTACTCCGTCAATTCCATCCGTTCCTATGGAGGCGAAAAATATTCTTCCGTTACCTCCTATTATATTTGCAACTGTTAAAGCCAATTCTTGGTTTCTTCCGCCAATTCCATTTCCCTTTACAGTTACAGTTGTTTCTCCTCCGCCGATAATTATTGCTGGAGCTTTTATAGGATTTCCCGTTTCCCTTACTTCATTAAATATTGCTGCCATCAATCTTCCTATCTCTTTCGCCTCTCCAGTAATTCGTGAAGATAAAATCATGCTTCTATATCCTCTTCTCTTCGCTTCTCTCTTCATGGTTTTCAGTGATTCAAAGTTGTTCGCTACTATTATGTTTATAACTTTTTTGAATAGTGGATTTCCCGGTTTTGGAGTTTCCTCCACCTTTCCTTTTACTCCTCTTATAATTCTGTTTATCACATTTTCAGGGAGTTTCCCATATAGATTATATTTTTTTATTATTCTCTCTGCATCTTTGAATGTTGTTTTATCTGGGACTGTAGGCCCTGAAGCTATACTGTCTATTCTATCGCCAACAACATCTGATATTATTAAAGTTATAGTTCTAGCTGGATAAGCATATTTCACTAATTGTCCACCTTTAATCTTCGAGATATGTTTTCGAATGGTATTTATCTCCTCTATGTTTGCTCCACATTTCAGCAGAATCCTCGTAGTTTCAGCTATATCCTCAAGTTCAAGTTTGTCGGCTGGATATGTGAGAAGTGCTGATCCTCCTCCGGAAAGTAGGATTATAATCAAATCTTCTCTTCCCGTTTCTTTTAGCAATTCTATAATCTCTTTTGTGTATTGTATGTTTCTTCTGCTCGGTATCGGGTGATCACCTATCCTTATTTCTATGATTTTCGTTTTACTCTTAACGTTTTCAGGTGCAATTATTAATCCCTTATATATTCTATCTTCCAAAATTTCTTCAACTGCTTTAGCCATCTTTGCAGAGGCTTTTCCTCCTCCTACTACAAATATTCTTTTAAATTTGTTTAGAGCTATTTCTTCACCTTTTATCTCTATACAGTCCTTCTTCAATTTTAAATGTCTCTTTATAGCCTTTTCTGGGTCAGCTTTTTCTAAACCTTTCTCTAATATTTCAAGGATCTCCTTTCTTCCCTTTCTTCTCCAATCTTCTCGTATATTGATTAGTTCCTCGAAATTTTTTATAATATGCTTCCTCAAGATTTTCACCTGATAATGTGCAATTAAATTATGATCTCAACATTCTCAATGTACATTTCGTATCCACTTAACACTTCACAGTTTTTTGACATGCATATAGGACATTTTATCACTTGATTTATATATTCCGGTGAGAGTTGAAGTAGAATTACATCTCTAGCGTTGATTAATTCTTCATTTAATCTCCATTGAAAATTACAGTTTTTACATTTAAATTCAGCTGTCTTAACTTTAATTTTGAGTTCAGCTCCTTCAGCTGCAGTCTTTTTCGACAATGCTTTGAAAGCTTTTGTCAACGCTTCCTTATCGATAAATTTTAACTGTCCGATTACTATTGTAGCACTTTTTATCTTCGTTGCATTCCTTTTTGAAGCTACTTCTAAAATTGCATCTATTATGCTTTGAGCAATATATCCTTCATTCACATTTAAATTACAACATGCTAAACATTAATCACTTTCGTTTTCAAAAGATTTTATAATAAAAAATAGGGGAGGTTCATTTAATAATGTACTTTGCAACTGCAAATCCAATTATTAATCCTACTATTAATCCCCCTATAAGGTATATTGGCTGCATCGATTGAGCTTGCGATAGTTGTCCCTTGATATCTTCCACTTCAGACTGTAATGAGTTCACCTGGTTTTGAAGGTTGCTTATTTCTCCTGGAAGTGACGCTTGCTTTATAAATTCATCGATGCTGATTCCCCAGCTTAATATGTTTGCAAGTAGTGTTGCTCCCTGCTGCGGATATTCAACTCCATATCTGTCAGGTTTTCTAAGTTCAGGCTTATACATGCCGGTGTAATGGTCGAAGGGGCCGTCTCCTGAAACTACTATTAGATTCTTGTTTACAGGGTCCAGTTCCACTGCTAATACGACGAATCTTCCCTGCTCATTTAGCTCATAGACATATGAAAATGGCTCGTTAAACTCCTCTATAGTTCCCTCATCAGAAGTCCACATTACTCTATATACATTTTCAATTTTCTTTTCATTTAGCCTTACATATTCGCCATTTACATAAGCTATTATGGGTGCTGGGCCGTGGAATAGGGCTCTGTTGACACCTGCAACTAGGAATTTAACCTCTTCATCACATTTATCTGATAATCCTAAAACTCTGTAGGATTCTCCAGCATTTGACTTTGTATCTGTAACTTCACAGACATCTACCCTTAATTTGCTTCCTATACCCTCAAGTAGATAGTTTGCTGTCGGCTGTCTAAATCTATCTGTTCCATAATCGGAGTCCCCTGCAACCCATATTAACTTATGTCCTTCACTTAGCCAATTTTTAATTACATTAAGCTCATCCTCAGTTACATTCATAGTTGAATCCACCATTATAACGATCAGCGCCGAGGCATTCACCAAGTCAGTTGAAGTTAATTCTCCCGTTACATTGTACCATTCATATTGGGTTAAATCGTTTACTGCCGCTTGATAGTGGAGATCTGCACCCATAGCTCCTTTCAACCATACGACGATCTTCGGTTTCCCCTGAGTTTGTGCAAATGCCATAATGGAGGAGTTTACAGCTGCCAGTAATAGTGTTAAGAGTAGTGTCATTCCCAAAATTCTTCCATACTTATACATAATCATCATAAAGGATTATCTATGGAAAATATTTATATCTTATTCTAATTCAACATTCATATGGTGTCTTAATGTCCCAGTTAAGTGGCAAAAGTAAATTTATTGCTGGAACAATTATTTTAATTGCAATATTCATTGCAATATATGTGGGCTGGCAGATGCTCCTTCCACCCCACGAGGAAACTCCACCCTCGGGAGGTGGGGAGCAGCCGCCTAAACCTACTGAAATAACACTGGTAGTTATAAGTAGACATGGAATGGATATATTGAAGAAGGCTGAAACAGCTTTCCTATCCTCTCAAATAGCCAAAGAATATGGAATTAAAGATATATGGTGGTTGACACCTGCTTCTCATCTATGGCTTGGAGTAATAAAGAACAGAGGTGATGTAGATGTTGCTTGGGGAGGAGGTCCAGTTTTATTTGATACATTAAAAAATGAGGGATTGCTTCAACCATTGAAGGGTAAAGTCTTAGATTTAGTTAACACTCTTCCAGATGAGATCAGCGGTTCTCCGATGAAGAGATTTGATGATAAAGGAAATATTTTATGGGTTGCCGCTGCAATTTCATCTTTCGGATTTACAATAAACAAAGATTATTTAAATACATATAATCTGCCTCAACCTGACGAGTGGATAGATTTAGCAAATGAAACTTATGGTGTAACACTTCCATCTCCATCTGTAGGTGTTGCAGACGCCACAAGATCCACATCAAATACACGAATGTATCAAATAATTCTACAGAGATATGGCTGGGTTGAAGGATGGAAAATCATCACATTAATGACTGCTAATTCGGCAGTCTTCGATCAATCTGAATCGGTTAGAAATGCAGTTATGGATGGAACAATAGGTGTAGGTATAACCATAGACTTCTATGGTTATACTGCTCAACTTCAGGTTCCATCCTGTAAGTATATTCTTCCAAAGGATGGAACCATCGTTAATGGCGATCCAATAGCCTTGCTGAACACTTCAAAGCATGTCGATGCTGCATTGGCATTTATCCAATGGGTTCTATCTCCTGAAGGCCAAAAGATATGGTTGGATCCAAATGTAAACAGGCTTCCAATCAATCCTGAAGTGTTCAATACACCTGAAGGTAAGAAGAGAAGCGACCTTCAAGCACAGTATAATCTTACTTTTCAAGCTTCCACAATAGAGTTCAGCGATGAACTTGCAATTTCATATGAGAATTCGCTTATGTGGTTCTTCCATGCAACGCTGGTTGAGCCTCAGGACAAGTTGAAAGATGCTTGGATGGCTCTAATAAACGCTAAGGAGAATGGTAAAATAACCACCGACGAGTTTAAAAAGCTTATAGATGTAATGGCAAATCCGTTAAAATTAAACTTTACAGATCCATTGACAAACAGCGTCAAAACCTTCACCTTGGAATATGCTCAGCAAATTAATTCAATGCTTCTGAATCCCGAATTTAAAACTGAGATCACCAACAGTTGGAGAGCTGCTGCCGAGCAGAGATATAACCTCGTGATTCAAGCATTACAAGGATAAATACTAATATTCTTTACCTTCTAATTTTTGTTGGATGTGTATAGGCCTTGTCAATTAAATTTAAATTGATTCGGCTTCTTAAAAGGCTTCTACCTCATTTTGATCCATTCATCATATTTCAGTCTGCAGTCAGCTTATTCTTCTTTATTTTCCTCTTAATTCTGCCCTTATCTTCCATTGTTTTGAGAGCTTTTCTATATAAGGGATCATTCTCCTTGTACTGGTTTCAATCCATATTGACTAATAAGTATTTTCTATCCCTTTCACCTAAGGGTGGTAAACTTTTTGAAATTTACGGCGACACTTTATATGTTTGGGGTTTAGATTACGGTATAATTTTGAACTCGCTTATAATTGCATTAACAGTTGCCACATTGTGCTCGATACTTGGAATAGTAACAGCTTATATCATGGCAAAATATGAATTTCCAGGTAAAACTGTTCTTCGAATAGGTCTAAATATACCCATGCTTGCAACACCCTTTGTCAATGCTTATGTGCTAAGTAAACTGTTCCATCCGAAGAGAGGGATCATAAATGTGCTTCTATATGATATTCTTCACATTTTACCCTACAGAGTGGATGTAAATGGTTTTGCCGGGATCATTTTAGCCCAAACATTAAGCTATTTTCCAATAGTATATTTGAATGTTCTATCATCCATTATCTCCATAGATCCCAGCTTGGAGGAGCAGGCTGAAAACTTGGGGGCCAAAGGTTTCACCCTATTCCGAAAGATAATTCTTCCCCTCTCTCTTCCAGGCATAATGGCCGGATTTACCGTGACATTTATTTTCAGCATGGAAGATCTGGGAGCTCCTATAGGATTTATCGGGTATAGTGGCAATCCGCTGGCGAAAAAAGTTATGTCTTACTATATTTTTCAGTCTTTCAGTGAGGCTTTAAGGGGCCAGATCTCTCCTGAAACTGCCACTCTATCCATTATTTTACTAATTTTATCTCTTTCTGGATTTATGCTGATAAAGAAATATGTTTCACTTAGGACATATGCAACTATAAGTAAAGGTAGCAGATGGAGTTCTAAAGTTAAAAAACCTAGACGTATAGGCTTACTCTTAATTTTAGCTTTCATAATTCCCCTAGTAATTTTCGCCAGCCTCCCACAGGTAGGCGTCTTCATCTTAGCCTTCACCGATTGGGTTACAAGCGGAATCTTCCCATCCAAGTTAACTTTCGAATATGTAAATCAACTGTTAACCCCCTCAGTTCGAACCGCAATGTTTAACAGTTTAACCTATTCTATTCTCGCAGTGCTGATAGCAGTTTTCATAGGTTCAAATGCATCCTATGTTGTTTCAAGAGTTAAAAGTTCCATAGCCAATATACTTGATATCTTATCTACAATTCCAATATCGATTCCAGGCATCGTTCTAGCTGTAGGCTTCTTTCTCTTCTTCACAAGCTACTTTAGAGGTACAGTTCTAGATCCACTTGTAGATCCCTCCATATTGTTGATATTAGCCTATTCTATTAGGAGGCTTCCATTTGCAGCTAGAAGTATATTTGCAGGATTACAGCAGGTTCATATATCCTTAGAGGAAGCTGCAATGAATCTTGGTGCAAATAGACTACACACCTTTATACGAATAGTTTTACCATTAATTTCGATAAATATTTTTGGAGGGGCAATTCTAACATTTGTATATTCGATGTCGGAGGTTAGTACAAGTGTGACTTTAGGTTCTCTTAGAGGAGATAGAGGGCCGATAACCTTCTATATAAGCCAAGTTGTATATGGTAGTGTGGTTGTTGGAGCGGTTAGTGTAGGTGCAGCTCTCTGTGTCCTCTTAATCCTCCTCCAAGTAATTGCAATAAGTATATCCAACTATCTTCTTAAGCAAAGATTTTCAATATTTGGGATGTGATATGAATGGTTGAGGTTAAGTTGATAAATGTGACGAAGAAGTTTGGAAGCGTAGTTGCAGTAGACCATGTAACTTTAAATGTTAATCATGGAGAGTTCTTCACTATTCTCGGTCCAAGTGGATGTGGAAAGACTACAACTTTAAGAGTTATAGCAGGCCTAGAAACTCCTGATAGTGGCAGAATCTTCTTCGACGATGAAGATGTAACGGATTATCCTCCATATATGCGTGAGAGCGGAATGGTTTTTCAAAATTATGCTCTTTGGCCTCATATGAACGTTTATGAAAATGTTGCTTTCGGATTGAAGATAAGAAAGGTTTCCAAAGATGAAATTAAAAGAAGAGTGAAAGAGATTCTTGAACTCGTTAAACTTGAAGGCTTAGAAGACAGATATCCACATCAATTATCTGGAGGGCAGCAGCAGAGAGTTGCCTTGGCAAGAGCATTGATCATTCAGCCTAAAGTTCTACTTCTAGATGAACCGTTAAGCAACCTAGACGCCAAGTTGAGGGTGGAGATGAGAGAGGAGCTGAAAATGTTACAGAGGAAACTTAAAATCACAACTATATATGTTACCCATGACCAGGAGGAGGCCATGGTCATATCAGACAGAATGGCCATTATGAATGAGGGAAGAATCCTTCAAATTGCAACGCCAAGAGAAATCTATATGAAGCCTAGAAATCTTTTCGTTGCATCTTTCATGGGGAAGAGCACTATAATATATGGAAAAGTTGTTAATAAGTTGAGGAAATACGTGGAAGTTGAATGCAAAAATTTCAGGATTAAAGGTGTAACTCCATATGAGGATTTAAAAGTAAATGTCGGCGACAAAGTGGCATGTATTTTTAGACCTGAATTTTTCAAGTTGAAAGAGGAATCTGACGAAGTGAACAGTTTTGACGGCATTGTGGAAAGCTTCTCCTTCATTGGAAGCATTCAAGAAGTTTATTTAAGGGTTGGATCAGCCAGGTTCATTTTTGAGGTTGATTCGAGTTTCAACTTGAATATCGGCAGCAAACTGAGAATATATATTCCCTATGAAAAGACCGTTGTACTTCCAGTTTAAATCGAAGATTATGTAAATGGTTTTAAGGTTTCTGCATTAAATTTATATGTGGTGAAGCCATGACTTTTCAACTTAAAAAGAACCCTCTTAAAAAACTCATAGTCGCAATAATATTATTTATATTGTTCTATTCGCTCACAATCTATCCTACTGTTGAAGAATTTAGAGAGGTTGCTGATCCAATAAAAAATCCATTACCCTCACTGCCCATAACGGTTCTTAAAGGAGCATCCTTCAATGCCACCGTCAATGCTGAGAAAACAGCTAAAGATTGGGAAGTATATTTAACCTCCAATTATGGTGAATATCCTCTCAAAGTTGTAAATGCTGAATATTCGCATCTTTGGATATTAACTTTAAAAATTCCTACAATAATTCCATCAGGTCTATATTCGTTGAAAATTAAATATTCCTTGGAGAATGGTGAGACCGCCGAATATATGCAGCCTATCTGTATTAATGTTACCGATACTTTTCCAAAGAGATTGCTGATAGGGCATATCACAGATATTCATCTTCCCTACGGAGCTGATGTCTTAGCAAGGGCAATCTATGAATTAAACTTAATCCATCCATCGCTCATAATTTTAACTGGTGATCTTGTAGATGTGGATACGATTTCATCAGCATGGCAGTATGCTTGGAAGATACTTTTAAACGGTCCTTCAAAAGTGCCAATATATGTTATACCTGGAAATCATGATCATGCAGGTGATGATGCAAAAAACTATGTGAAATATTGCGGCCCATTACACTGGTATACTAGAATTGGATCGTTCCACATAATAGCTTTAGATTCGGCTTCTGACGGTTATGTGAGCAATGATCAGTTAGTTTGGGCTGAAAATATTTTAGCCAACATAACTGACGGAGCTAAAATATTGCTTTTCCATCATCCGTTATTCTCGTCAGGTCCAACTGAAATTTCAGGTTCTTGGGAAAATATTGAAAAGTTGAAAAGCTGCATCTATTCAAGTTGGCTTGAACATTTAGATAATGCAAAGGAGATTTTAAGATTAATAGAGAAATATAACATAACTTTAATTTTGTCGGGACATATTCACAGAGAACAATATAACGTGTATAATGGCATACATATTTTCGAGACAAATCTACCTGCTGGAGGTTCCCTTAGACAGGGAGATTACTGGTCTTTCAGACTTATACAAATAGATGAAAATTGCAATGTAAAAGTTTTCTCATTAAAAAATAAGAATCCTGAAGATCGTCCATCCTCATATCCTCTAGGATACTTAACATATTATTATACCCCTGCAAATGATGGTTCAACACGTAGTGTCTCAATAAAGGTGTTCAACGGAATAAATGCTGAATTAAATCCTCTAATAGAATTCGTTGTGAATGGTTCCATTCCGTTTGAAAATTACAGATTCATACCTCAGCCGCCTTCAAATTATAGTGTAGTGAATCTTGACGGGAAATATTTGGTGAGATTTAGGGTTAATATCCCAGCAAAAAGTGAATATCTGCTTACTTTGTCCGCTGAAAATGATTCTGTAAAGCCTGAAGCAACAGTCACATCATCTTTACAGAATAATAATAAAACACTTAGCCTCTCAATTTCCGCCGCCGATTCCGGCTGGGGTGTTAAAAATGTAAGTTTAAGTTATTATTTCGGCCTGAACAGTGGGAGATATTCGCCAACCATCCATAATGTTCCAAGTTTAAAGCCGAAAGTAAAAGCTGATAGGACTGAAATAAAATCTACATACGACCAGTTAGACTATAATTATAAAATTTCGATACCTCCCAATGCGCTAAACGTCACCTACACAGTGTATGTTGAAGATTTTGCAGGAAATATTAGAATTATCAATGGAACTGTAATTGTTAAATCGGAAGTGCCAAGCCCTTCGCCACCTCCACCGCCGCCTTCAGAAGGTGGAACGCTACCTTCAACAATGCCGCTAGAAACTATAATGATTATTGCAACTGTAATAGTGATAGGTGCAATTGTAATTATTCTTTTAAGAACTCGTAAATTTCATGGATAGTCTTTAAATTATCCCTTCCTTTTTAAGTTTTTCAATTTCATCATCACTATATCCCAGTATATTTTTTAACACTTCAACTGTGTGTTGTCCAAGCATGGGTGGAGGAGTCTTTATCTCTATTGGGGTTAATGAAAATTTCAGCGGACTTCCCAGCTGTTTAATTCTCCCTATCTTGGGATGCTCCAATTCTAGAAGCATTTTCCTATGAATAACTTGAGGATCCTCTAATACTTCGCTTATTTCGTTTACGGGTGCTGAAGGAACCAAATATTTCTGGAAGAGTTTAAGCCAATATTCTCTACTCTTACATTTGAAAATTTTCTCCAACTCTCCTATCAGCTTCTCTCGATTCTTTACTCTTGAAGGGTTTGTAGCGTATCGCTCATCATCAATCCACTCTTCCCTTCCAATTGCCTTACAAAATCTCTTCCAATGTATATCATTTCCAATAGCTAATGCGAAGAATCTTCCTTTACAGTCTTTGAAGCATTGATATGGAACTATGCTTGGATGTGCAGATCCCATTTTAACTGGATTCTTACCTGTAGCAAAATAGTTCATCGCCATATATGTGAGCCAAGAAACCGCTGTATCTAATAGTGATATATCTATATGCTGTCCTTCACCGGTGATTTCTCTATATCTTAAAGCTGCGAGGATTGATATTGCCGCATACATTCCTGCTCCTAAATCCATGATTGCAACCCCTATTCTCACGGGCGGTCTGTCAGGTTCTCCTGTAATGCTCATGAAACCGGACATAGCCTGTATTAGAAGGTCATATGCAGGTCTATCCTTATATGGACCTTCCTGTCCATATCCACTTATTGAGCAATAAATTATCCTTGGATTTATCTTTTTAATATGATTGTAATCTATTTTCAGTCGTTCCGCCACTCCTGGACGGAAATTCTCTATTATAATGTCACTCTTTTCTGCAAGCTTGTACAAGATTTTTAAACCTTCACTTTTCTTAAGATTTAAAGTTACACTTTTCTTATTTCTATTTATCGATAGGAAATACGCGCTTTCTCCATTTATGAAGGGCGGTCCCCAAATTCTTGAGCCGTCACCTATTCCAGGCTGTTCTATTTTAATTATCTCAGCTCCCAAATCTCCAAGTATCATTGTACAGAAGGGTCCAGCCAATATCCTGCTCAGATCCAGAACTCTAATACCCTTCAACGCTGTCATATGCTCACCATTAACAAGCTTTAATTTCTTCCTTAATCTTTGAAGCGAAATGTTGAGCTAAACTTTCAATTATGGCTTTTCCAGCCTTTTTACTTGCTTTCCCAGGATCCCCTATTATACCGTTAGGACTTATGGCTTTTAAACCCAAACTATACAGCTTTGTTCGAGTATACTTTCCCATAAATCCTTTTTCAGCTAAATCCATTCTCACAAGTTTCTCGTTCAAAGCAAGCATTATGGATGTTTCACTTGCACCTGCATGGGAACCTGCCTCTTTTATAGAAGCACCATACTTTACCATTACTTCATTCATTTTATCAATAAATTCCTTAAGATCTGTTAATGCTACTATCCGTACATCTTTAAGTTCACTTGAAATTTCAGGTAAAACTGCAGTTATAGGAGCAAAATTTCCGCCATGAGTTGGTAATAAAACTATTGTTTTGAAACCATGTTTTGCAAGACAAATACAAATCTCCTTTACAATTTTCATCAAAGTTTCAGGTTTAATTGTAATCGTTCCTGGAAAATCCATGTGATGCTGTGAACATCCAGGTCTAATTGCAGGGGCAACTAAGGCATTTCCCAGAATTCTAGCTATTCTCTCACCTAAAACTTCTCCTATAAATGTGTCCGTTCCTTCCGGCAGATGTGGTCCATGCTGTTCTATAGATCCTACTGGCACTATAACAGTGTTCTTTCCCTTCCTAATAGCTTCTTCCACTTCCTTCCAAGACATCTCCTCCATTCTAACTTTACCCATATATTTCACCTTGAAGTTTAACGGTTAAATTTATTCTACATATTTCTTTTATCTTTTAGCATTAGAATATCATAATCAAACCTTAAATTTACAACATTAATGCTGAAAAACTTCTTGCTTTAGCGAGGGTGATGTAGGTAAGTTTAAATAAGTAGAGATGTTGTAGGCGTGTTGAATATAGTTGTTCTTCTACGATGAAGAAGTAGCCATCGGGTCATAAATATCTAAAGGATGAAAACTTTTAGAAG
>Ga0180301_10000798_pt1 | contig 24562 bp, 27 predicted proteins | sample GuaBasSediGuay16_FD_121797 | JGI IMG/M metagenome (GOLD analysis project Ga0180301, IMG submission 121797) | Subseafloor sediment microbial communities from Guaymas Basin, Gulf of California, Mexico - Guay16, Core 4569-2, 12-15 cm | ecosystem: Environmental > Aquatic > Marine > Hydrothermal... | reverse complement strand
GTCATACTGGAAGGGGCAGAAGTACTTCGTTGAGCTTTGGATAGAGAAGGATGCTCTTAGAGGGTTCTTCGAGCCTTACGCAAGGAGGTATAGAGTCAATCTAGTAGTCTGTAGAGGATATCCAAGTGTTACGAGGCTTCGAGAAGCTAAGGAGCAGCGGCATGTTCCATCGGATGTCAAGTATGTTGTTCTCTACTTTGGTGACTTTGACCCTTCGGGTGAGGATATCTTTAGATGGATTAACGAGGAGCTTAAGCCATACAACATTGAGGTCCATAAAGTAGCGTTGACCAAGGAGCAAGTCATTAGGTACAAGCTGCCACCAATGATACCGAAGAAGAGTGACCCTCGATACAAGAAGTATGTTGCCAAATACGGTGAAGTAGCTGTCGAGCTAGATGCTCTCCACCCGGCTATCCTTAGGGATATCATTAGGAAGGCTATTCTCAAGTACATGGATATCCACAAGCGTCTTGAGGTAGAGATAGGGGAGGGTATCGAGCTTGAAGCCTATAGGGTTGTTGATGAAGTCCTCAGAGACATTAGGAGGAAGCTAGAGGAGATTGCAGCCAAGAAGATTCGTGAAGAGATAAACATCGTCCTTCCCAAAGTCTATTCCCAGCTCTTGGAGGCACTTGAGAAAGGAGAGGAGCTAAGACTAGAGCAGCTATACAACCGTGAAGCTGTTGTGCAGCTCGTTAAGGAGGAGCTTAAGAAGGTGATATAGCGTGATTATCGAGGTTGGTCCTGGTTCTGGTGGTTACAAGTTTAACCCGTATATCAAGCCCAGCCTAGGGGTAGTCTACGTAGATATCAACCCTCCGAACAGTGATATCGGCGATGCTCTCTGGATTGTTGCCGATGCACATCATCTCCCGTTCCGTGACGGTGTAGCCGATAGAGTTTACGCTATACATGTCATTGAGCATCTTGAAGAGCCAATGCTGTTCCTAAGGGAGTGCTATAGGGTTCTGAAGAAGGGTGGTATGGTTATGATTGTAACCCCTAACTTCATGTCTGTTAACGCTCTTGCGGACCCAGACCATAAGCACGTCTTCAACTTCTTCAAGCTGCGGAAGATGATGAGGGAAGCGGGCTTCGTAACCAGGCACAGGCTCGGATGGAACATTGGTTCCCTCACTCCGAAACCTCTCAGGCTATTTATCAAATTGCTTTTAATATTATTTTCAAACGATTTGATATTCGTGGGGGTGAAGTCGTGAAGGGTAAAATCCTTCTTGCTCATGTGTTCTTCGATATTCTCGGTGGAGGAGAGTTTTTGGCTTTAAACGCTGCTAGAGCTCTTAAGGAGAGCGGCTACGATGTAACGATATTCACATGCACACCGATAGATGCTGGTGAAGTTAAGAAGATATTCAATATTGATGTTAGTAGCTTCAGCATTATCGTTAGGCGGATTCCAGTCGTTGATATGATTAAGAGGGTTTCACGAGGTAGGTTCTCTAGGCTTAGGAGGCTTATGGCTTACAAGAGGTTCTTTACGGAGTACATGGATGAGATTGGAAGAGACTACGACCTGGTTATGGAGACTCAGAGCAACGTTATCTCTCCAGCGGATATCAGCTATATCCACTACCCGGCTCTGATATACTTCTACGAGAAGAAGGGTAGAGGTCTTCATTGGAGGCTCTACAATTGGGCTGTCAAGTTCTATGCCGATAGGTTTAAGCGTGATATAATCCCTGGTAGGGTTCTTACAAACTCTTCGTGGACTGCTGCCCAGATATACAAGGTTCACCACATTGTTGCTGATGTGGTTTATCCACCAGTTGATGTAGAGTACTTCAGCAGGATATCCGGTAATGATAGGCGTGAGAAACTCGTTGTGACCATTAGCAGGTTTACCGAGGAGAAGAGGCTCGATAAGATAGTTGATGTGGCTGCTAGGCTTAGGGACTACACCTTCGTGCTCATAGGCTCTACCTACGAGTACTCATACAAGGTTCTCGATGAGATTGAGAGGAAGGTTAAGGAGTATCGCCTAGACAACGTTGTTGTTGAGACTAATCTTCCGAGACCCAAGATGCTTGAGTACCTAGAGGCTGCACGCTTCTACCTTCACCCGGAGTTTACGGAGCATTTCGGTATAGCTGTCGTTGAAGCCATGGCTGCTGGGTTGGTGCCTCTCGTGTATAGGGATGGTGGGGCATGGCATGATATAGTGAGTAGGGTTTGGGGTATGCTGGGGTATGAAGCTATCGAGGAGGTTCCGAAGATAATCCGACGCATTGACTCCGATAACAGCCTCTATGAGAAGCTTAGGAGGAGAAGTATCGAGGTCTCGAAGATGTTTAGCTACGAGAACTTCAAGCAGTCTCTCATTGAGAAGGTTGAATACGTGTTGAAGGTGAAGAGGATTGCGTCTGGTTATCGTGGGGCTTGATGGGCTGGACCCGGACCTTGTAGAGCGGTGGAGGATGAGCTGGTTTAAGCAGAGACTCTATGGTAGGCACTATGTTGGTTTAATCAAGGACCTCTACACACCTATTCTATGGAGCTGCTTTCTCACGGGTCTAAACGTTGAGAAGCATGGCTATAGCCTCTCGGAGCTTAAGGAGAAGAGGGATAGGGATGCGTTTAAGAGTAGACTTCTCTATAAGCTCTACCTCTTGAGGAAGAGGATTCCCGTCAAGAGGCTCGGGCTTAGAAAGCTGTTGATAAAGTTGGGTTTAGTGAATCCGTATCCAGGCTCCGTGATGCCCGACCACCTTCTCAAAAGGACCTTTCTTGAGGAGCTTAAGGCTAGGGGCTACAGTGTTGCAGCTATCGAGGTCCCTGGATACAATGAGTCTAGGAATGAGTACTACCGGGTTAAGATAGATGAGCTTGTTACGGCACCTTTTCGTGAGCGGGCTAGGCTTGTTGAGGAGGCTCTAGAGGATACCAGAGAGAGGATTGCTAGGGCTATCGAGTACGTTGATAGGGGCTACGAGGTTGTCTTCGTGTATAGCCCGCTGCCGGATGTTGCTTTCCACATGGCTGTTAAGCCCGGTTTAAACGTTAAGGTGTGGCTTAGAGCTGTACACTACTCCCTCTATCGAGCTGTTGAAGAGCTTCTAGACCTAGCTGAGGAGAAAGGGTATGCGGTTCTCATAGTGTCGGACCACGGCTTCGACCTAAAGAACTACTACCACTCGGAATACGGTTTTTGGAGTCTTAACATAGAGCCCCCTAGCTGGTGGTGTATAAACTCTATCTTGGACTTCAAGGAGGGTATACTCAAGCTGGTGATGGAGCATGAAGCTTGATAGGAACCGTATTCTCAGGTGGTGGACCTATTTCCGCAGAGGTCACAGCACTTATCTAGTGTTCTTCCTCTCATTTGCTAACTTTATTGTTATTCAGTATAGGCTGCTAGTAGAGCATATACCTGCTCTAAAGCTCTTCTTCACAAGCCTTACAGCATTTGCAATAACGTTCTTCCTTGTCTACGTCCCGCTGGCAATCATAATCGGGTGGCTGGACTATAAGAAGTTTGCAGTACCGGTAGATACTGCTTTGGTTGCCAAGGCATCTCCGTGGAACCGTGACCTCGCTAGAGCCCTCATACTCATTGCTGAGGGTAGGAATAAGGAAGCTATCGAGATTCTTAAGAAATGGGTTGAGTAGGTGCTAGTGCATGGCTAGGGTCTATGTGTTTACGTGTGGTGATGAAGAAACTGAAACTATAGTGGTTGTTGGCAGAGCAAAGGTTGTTATAGTGGATTCAATTGAGAAAGCTAGAGAATATCTCGTGAAGTCCAAGTGTAGGATAGTGGACCTGGTATGGGATGGGGAGAGCCACTTATGTGTGGAATAAGGTTACAGGTGTAACTAGTGGTTACAAGTGTAGCCAAGAAGGCTAAAACCCGTGTTTTTAAAGAGCACAAGCTGGTGCTCATCTTCTGCCCAAGGATAAGCGAGTGTCGCTCCTTCTGCTTAACCTATAGGAGGTACGAGAAGCAGAACTATGATATAGTCTGTCTAAACCCGAGCTACTACAGAGTCGGGGATACAGAGAAGATTCTTGCGGAGGAACTTAAGAAGAGGAGCGAGTTAAAAAATAGGTTGGGGTTTTAGTGCTAGTCCTCCTTCTTCTTAACGAACCTTTTCTTCTCCTCTCCTTCTTTGAGGTCCCATATTGACTCTGTTAGGAAGCTCTTTCTCTTTACGAATCTCCTGGTCTTCTGCCTTATGTCGTGGATTGTGTGGGTTAGGGCTCTTAGTGCTGCTAGTACTGCTATTATCACTACTATTATTGCTATTACTGTTAGCCACTGGTAGCTCATTACTGTTATGGTGAACTCCTCCTTGTTGTTGTCTAGGTATAGGTCGTAGCCTGCGAACTGTGCTGCTATGTGATGGACTGTTGTTGGTGCACGGAATATCCAGAAGGTTGTTGGGTTCTCTGGTGCCTTAACCTCTAGCTCTAGGGTCTTCTGCGGCTCTAGCGTTATCTCGACTCTCTTTAGTAGCGTTGCAGTTGTATTGTCCACTATCGAGACCCATCCAATGCCCTTACCTGGCTCTACGTTGCTAGTTATGTTCACTACTACTTTGAATATGCTGCCCTCCATTACAACTGTTGGCTTCTCTACCACCTCTAGCTTTACGTCTGGGTCAATGGATATGGTCACGTTTATGAAGTTGTTGTACCCGAAGTCCTCCCACTCATGGGTTGCGTTTACTAGGACCACTATCTTCGAGGTCCATGGCACGGTGATTGTTATGTTCCTCCATACTATGCCGGGCTTGACGATTCTAATCTCTTCTTCCGAGCCACGCTCTATCTCGAACACTAGGTTCCTTAGGTCGTACTTCTCTATCTTCCACATCAGCTTTGCGGGTATCGTTGATGTGTTGATTGGCAGCTTGATACCTATGTCAATCTCGATTACGTCCTCCGGCAGTAGTGACCATGGCTGTTTCTGCTCTATGGGTCTCCACACTACGAATACCTGGATGTCAACCATTGGCTTTAGGAACTGCTCTTCGCTCCATGCCCAGTTGTTGGTTGGGTCGGTATCGTACTCCCAGCTAGTTATGTTGGCAAACACCTTGAACCTTCCACCGGCTGATGCGTTGACCTCGACCCACTCGAAGAACGTGTTAAGACCTTCGCTGAGGGTTAGTGTTACAGTCTTGTTGGTTACCCAGGTGCCTCCAGTTACATTGTATAGCCCTATCAGCACGGTTACGGTCTGCGGCTTGTTGGTCCAGATGCTTAGCAGCACTAGGTGGCTCACATTGCCGAAGAAGTATCCCTGTCCTCTATGGATTACGAACCTCACTTCTTTAAGCCATACCTCTGGGCTGAAGTACTTCGAGGTCCATGGCACTGTATGCACGAAGTAGTAGTGCTGGGTCATGTTGAGTACTCTCTCATCGTGGTAGGTCTCGTTGAGCTCTGGGTTGAAGGCATCAACAGTGTACTTGATGGTCTTGTTTGCAGGTATTAGGAAGTGCACGAATCCAGTGCCATTGGTTACTCCGGTTGCTATCGTTAGGTTGGTCTCTAGGTCAATGACCGTGACGTTGGCTCCATGGAATGGGTAGCCATCCTGGTATAGCACTTGCACTGATAGCCAGTAGTACGGTGTGCCGTTGATGTATATTGGTGGGTATGCAGTAGAGTTGAGCGGTGGTGGAGGCACTTCTGGAGGCAGCATTACTGGGCTCATTGGTAGGTTGATGAGTGTATTGTTCTCATAGACCTGCACGCTTCTCCATACTGCCTGGTAGTCTGGGTGGATACCGGTTACATTGTATAGACCTAGGAATGGTATCCATAGCTCAGCGTAGCCGGTGCTGTTGGTCTCGGCAGTCCATGCTACATCTCCCTTCCTTAGGACTACCGTGACTCCTTCGATGCCTTTGCCGCTGGTGATGTCGTATGCGTAGACTAGGACCCTATACCTCTTAGCAAGCTCTGGCTGCTCTGGCAGCCATGGTAGCTCTACGGTTATCCATCTATGGTCTGTTAGGTTCAAGATGAATATTGTCTGGTAGTTCTGGGTCACGTTGTATGGGTTGGTAGCGTTGACCCATACTATGTACTCCTGGAATGCTGGTAGCAGGAAGTGCACGGTGCCGGTGCCGTTGGTTACCAGCCTATCTATCAGTTCTCCACTGGTGTAGTTGAAGACCTCTACGACAGCTCCGTGGAATGGTAGCCCGTTAGCCCATACTACCTGGACTGTTAGCCAGTAGTATGGTGTTGCATTGATTATGATTGGTGGCTGGGTTGAGTTCCATGGTACGGTGAAGGTCACTACTGTGTCTTGGGTTAGGGTTACCAGAACTGAGTTCTCGTAGCTCCTATTGTATAGTGGCTCATAGACCTTTACGGTAACGTTATAGTCGTAGCCCTTGGGTAGCAGCACGGTTGCATTGCCGAAGCTGTTCGTTGCTAGAGCAGCTATCAGTGTGCCATCGGTTGCGTTCCTAATCTCTACATGGGCACCGGTGTAGGGCTTGCCATCAGCGTAGTACACTCTTACCTCTAGCTTTGCATAGTCGGTTACATTGATTGCCTCCGGCACTAACGCAATGTTTACAACGGTATCTTTATCGAAGAGGTACTGTGCCTGGAATAGCCTGTAGCCGGTTGCATTGATGGTTATGTTGTAGAAGCCTATGGGTATCTCTAGCGTGGCTTTGCCGGAGGCATCGGTTATGGCTTCGAAGCTCATGCCGTAGTAGCTGCTGTTGGTAGGCTCAGTGAATACAAGGGTTATTGTTGCGTTGGGTACTGCTGTGCCGTTGGTAGCATCGTAGACATTGAATACAACAGTGACGTTCTCCTTTACGTAGGTCCTATTCTCTGGTGGTGGCTGTGGTACTGGGCTTAGGTATAGCTGTATAACGGTGTCGTTGAATATCGGAGCTGTCACTATCGCTTCTGCGAAGCCCTCTTTGGCTGCTCTGAAGGTCCAGGTGCCTCCCTCTAGGGTGAATACTGTTACTCCGCTCTCGTTGGTTGTTGCGGTGTAGACTAGCTTCGATGACTCTATGTCGGTTCCATAGTATACCTCGACTAATGTGCCAGCAGATGGCACCCAGGAGTTGTTGGCGAGCACGTACTCGTAGACCTTCACGGTTACATTGAATGTGCCTCCGGGTACCGGTGGTGGGAGCAGTGGTGGTGGGTAGTACACAACCCTATACTCATCGTTGTCCTTGTAGTAGTTGTAGGTAGCCCTGGTTATCCTACCGATTATCTCTAGGTAAGCTGTCTTGTTCTGGGTCCTCATGAACTCGATTGCAGCATCAACGAATGGGGTTATGTCGTAAATCCTGTACGCAGTTCCATTGGCGAGAACGTGGACCGTGTCGGCGATGGTCTTCGACATCAAGGTCTTCTCCTCTATGCCCTCGAAGTACTTCACGTTGATTTCCAGAGCGTATTCAACGTCTTGCTCTGCCGTGCTGTTGATTACAACCGTGGCATGGTGTGCCAGCGTGCTGGTTACCTTAGTACCATTGAGATAGACAATTATTCCTGCATCGGGTGGTTCTCTATAGTAGTAGTTGAATATGTATGTCTTGCACGGCTGCATTATGCCTCCGTTGGCTGGGTCTATGAACTTGGTGTTCTCCCTGGTTATGTAGTAGTAGAACTTTCCGCTTGGGCTGTCCGGGTCATCAATTACCTGGCTTAGCTCGAACGCCTCGGTTATGTCGTTGGTGAAGTTGCCGTACTTGTAGACAAAGATTCTCTCAGCCTTGTACATCGGGTACGGCATGTCGGCGAACTCTATTCTCTCGATTCTGATTAGAGTGTCTAGCCAATCATAATGAAGGGTTGTTGTATAGCCGAAGTCTCCTAGCGGCTGGAAGTCCTTCTTCACCAGCACTGTGGTCTCTAGCACTATGTCTGCGAAGTAGCCGGTTCTCTTGCCGAAGTCGATCGTCAGCTTCTCGGCTCCTAGGTTGAAGGCGAACTCGGTGTATGCTCCTTCGGCTCCAGGCTTGAGCTCGAAGTCTATGCCGTTGATCGTTACCCTGCCTAGGAGTGCCGCTATCTGTGCTGGGTCGGTTATGGTTCCCGCCTTCAGCCTGCCCTTGACGGATATAGTTGCGGCTCCAACGAACGTAACGGTATCGAAGTCTACACCACCTAGTCCGAAGAGCCACTCCCAGAAGGACTCCTTTGCCCTCACGGCAGTTACTATAACGATGTCGACACCCCTTATCTTGAGCTCGTCTATGTTGAGCCCGTACTTAGCAGCTATCGTCTCCTCTATTAGGTCATCAAGCTTTACTTGTGGTGAATAGCCCGCTGCTAGAAGTGCTCTGTACTCATCCCATGTCCTGCATGGGTAGACTACTCTGAAGCCTACATCGATGTATCCCAGGTCCTTGAAGTACTTCGAGAGGATGTCGTAGTACTTCTGTACATTGTCCGACTCCTCTAGCGGTAGTATCAACTGTATAGCGGTATACTTGTTTCCTAGGCTGTCCTCTACTACTGGTGCTATCACTATCCAGTTCTGTACATTAACATCTCCTAGACCGCCCCATTCAACTAGAACAGCATCTATACCGCCCCAGATCGCCACTGCTATACCCACTATGCCGGCAACCTTGGCTACTGCCTGCGATGTTGCAACCGCTTCAAGGGTGGCCACTCTTACGGCATGTCTTGAGGCGTACCATATCAGTATCTTGTTGGCTATCTTCGAGTATGCTGCTGCCCCTACTCCTATGCCACCGCCTATCTCTACCGGGATGCCTAGGATGGCTAGGGCACGCTTGTTCTTGTCGTATGCCAGACTCGTTGTATGTATCGATGTGCTTATCTGGAGCATTATGTCATCGTAGACGTTGATTGGCTTGTCGAGCGGTACATGGATTACGGTGCCGGTCCATGCATGCCCTTCCCAGAAGTACGGTGGTGGCACGAAGTGTGTTAGGCTCAGTGTTGCAACGTAGTTGTCCGGGTTCTCGATACCTCCTTCCCTAAGTATGTCTGCTACCTCGCTACCCGGAATGACTTCGAGCTCACGTACCTCTGCATTCTCGGTGTAGAAGGTCTCTGCCGAGATTAGACCCTTGGTAAGCATTTTCGAGAGCCTACCGTTCTTGATGTCTATGTCCTCGACCAGGTCAACAGGGATGGGCTCAACGTATATCCTCTTAATTGTTAGCTTACCGCTGTAGAAGTATAGGTGCCAGTCCTTGGATGGGGCTCCCAGTATTAGTGGGGTGCCTAGGCTCTGGTAGTCTCTCTCGAAGGTCATTGTGCCCCAGAACCTTACTCTCGGGTGCTTCGACTGGACATCCCTCTTCAACACCATGTACAGCGCGTTGCCTAGGAAGACGTAGTTTGACTCTGGGCTTACCGCCGCAGCGCTCCACTGCGGTGTTCCTGGGTCTGCGAAGTGGATTACGATTGTCTGGTTTGTTAGTGCATCGTATACTATGCCGTAGCCCGGTCTCGAACTATCCCTATGGCTGCATAGTGCAAAGACCTCTGTTACCTTCGGTATCCACCTCTCGTAGAACGGGTTGTAGAGCCAGGAGTCGTCGGGAGCCTCCTTGGCTTGGTATATCACTTTAAACTCGTTTGTGCTTGGATCGAAGTGTGCTATTATAACCCATCCGTTCTTCGTTCCCGCAATGATGTAGCCAACGTTCCAAGGGTCTGAAATGCCTAGAGAGCCGATGCCTCCGCTATCCGGTAGCTGGTAGTGAACTACTCTTACATATGTTGTTCCGTTCCACTTCCAGATGTCGAGATAGCCGTAGTCCAGACCTCCGATGACTATGTATTTCCCATCGAGTGTCATGTGGAGCCTTCTGCCGTAGTTGCCGCTCTCCTGGTGCTCGAATACCTTGACATACTTTCCCTGTGCTGGGTCATACTTGTATACGAGGAGCTTGCCTGCGCCGATGTAGCCCACAGCAAGAGTAGAGCCGCTGTAGTCGAGTTGGACGGCATAGAAGTTGTTGCCGTTTGTGTCTGTGAAGCCCCAGTCGATTGGTATGGTGGTCCATGTTACGGTATCTACTACACGTGCGTTTGTTCCCCCTGCTCTGACATCCTCTATCATTCTTTTGGAGTCTGCCGAGAAGAAGCCGAACCTATCCCAGACCTTTGCGGCTTGGAAGGGCTCCCAGCTCGTTATCTCCCATGTGTCGCCCCAGCCGTCATCGGTATCGCTCGTTAATTTAGCTATGAGCTCCCCTGTGGAGACCTTGTAGATGTACACGCTCTTCCCAGAGCCGAAGACGCCAATGTACTTCCCGTCTAGGCTTGCGTCACCATGGCTCTCAAAGACAGCTACGTAGTCCTCCCCGATGAACTTAGCCATGTATGCACCGTGAGTTATACTCCACAGCTTGACTATGGCTACCCTGGGGAGCTTCTCCTGGCTTTGCAGAGCTGGCTGAAGATCCGTGGAGACAGCTATACTATTTACTACAGGTAGTATACTGGGCAGCAGCACCAATATGAGAAGGATCGAGGATAGCACGCGTAGATGCATCACCCAACCCCAGTCTAATTATGGAGGAGAGAAACTTAAATCATTGCTCTCGGTAGATACTCTGAGGGGTGCATGCTATGCACGTGCGGCTATGTTCAGCGTTTCTGCTATCCATGGCACTCATCTCGCTGACTATCTTCGTAGCCGGGATCGGCAACGAGGTCGCTGCACAGGGCACGTACTTCGTTGAGATCAAGATCATGGAGCGCAGCGGTACCAACCTCACGGATTTCGTCATCAAGCTGGAGCTGAACGAAACGAACTTCAACGGCTGGGGCAAGGTGGGGGAGAATGGTAGCGACATCTATTTTATGGATGAAAACGATAATCCTCTCTACTACTGGATAGAATACTTTAACAAGACCGAGAAGAGAGCCGTAATCTTGGTCAAGATACCGCTGATCCCAGCAAACAGCGTTATAAGGATCTTCATGTACTTCGGAGGCACCAACCCGTACCCTGAGTATAACAACCGTAGTAAGGTGTTCATCTACTACAACGATTTCGAGAGCGGAAGCTTAGACCCAGGGTGGACTGTGTCCTCGGGATCGAGCGCATCTATTGTGACCGACGGCAGCTACGTCCTCCAGTTCTCGACTGGCGGGCTCGGCAACTTCTACATGTATAGATCGATCAGCGTCCCGAGCTACGGATGGTACCTCCACGCTTTCGTGAAGCCCGTGAGCAACGGCTACGATGGGAAGCAGCGTGTCTACATAGGTATAACCGACGGCACTGGAACATCGAAGCCGATTTCTGCGAAGGTCGATCAGTACCAGCGCTCGGACTGGCGGCTCATCGCAGATACTGGCTATGGGACGGGTGTCAACGTTGGAGCCGGTACATGGTACGAGATAGAGATCTATGTCTCGAACTCTTCGAGCAGCAAGACCGTGAAGCTCTTCATCAATGGCGAGCTGAAGGCTCAGGGTGGAGTTCCCAGCTACACACCGAAGTACTTGATGATGTGGATAGCGCACAAACAGAGCGCTCGCTTCGACGACATCATTGTTCTTCCCTACGTCGAGCCGTATCCGCTGATAGAGATCGGACATGCGACTCCGGTGGCAGGCGTTAAGCTCCCAAAGGAAACCCTGTACTATGTTCACAGCCTCGTCTACAGACCCAATGCAACGCAGTTCAGCCACAGCTTCAGCGCTGGCAACACTTCGACTGCTGGCTACGAAACTGGTGTTCCTGACGAGTATGGTTGGAGGGTCTACGCTCTTCCATACGAGGTCAACGGAGCGTACTACGAGAACAACGCAACGCTGATCAGCGAGATCGACATAGCCCTTCCATACACCGAGGTACACGTAGAGAACTTGACGCTTCTGGCGAGGACCAACGCTACTGGTAGCCTTAGACAGCTGCAGATAAAGATCCTAGACTCCAGCGGAGCTACCGTTGTCGAGCTCTCCAACGCTTCCATAGGTACGGACTGGACGGAGGTTGTGCTCACGGTGAACACTACGCTGAGCGGGCAGATCACGGTATGGATAAACGCAACAGTGGTCACAACGAGTAGCGAAGGTGAGGAGATAGCGGTAAAGGATGTGACGCTCTACGTGAAGCACGTCGCGAACCCCGCGATGATTGTTGAGCCGAGCCGCACCGACTATCTCGACTGTTCAGCGAGCTACACGGTTGAGCTCGGCTCCGCCGATATGCTCAACAGGAGCGTAATCGAGCTCAAGCTGATCGAGTACGTCATCTTCAACTCAACCGACTACCCTGTAGAGCCTGTGTACATCGGTAACGAGACTATCGACGGGCGCATCTACGCGGTCTACAGGATAGAGCCTGCGAACTATTCGCAGACCATGTATATCTATGCGCAGATCGAGAACGTGCTCAGAAAGTTCAGAACCCATGCGAAGGGATACGATACAGACGTCGTGCTGGTGGGGGAGCCTCTGACCATCGAGCTCCCGGAGCTCGGAAACGTATCGATTCCAGAGCTAGGGCTTGAATACACAAACGTCACGGCAGTTACGGTGAGGGTCTTCGAGCCGATGACCATTACGGTGAGGGTCAACACTACCTTACCCACGTTGTGGAAGGTAGGCTTCAATTCGAAGCTTGTGACGGTGAAGTATGGTAGGATCAATGCAAGGGTTCTTGATGAGGATGGTAAGGAGATCGACTACGAGAACCTGAGGTTGCAGCTCGTAAACGCTACCACCGGTGTAGTTGTGAAGGAGCTCGTCGGCAACGGGATTCTCAGCTTTGCCGATCTGATGGCGGGTAACTACACGTTAGTTGCCTACTTCAAGGATATTGTGGTCTGTGAGCCGAGGAACTTCGAGCTGAACATAACCATCGACAACGGTACGGTGGATCTCGTGTGCAAGATGAAGAGGCTTTCGGCTGACTACAGGGGCTTCAACAGAACGATTATTCTTGAGCATGATAAGCAGCTTGTAGGCGTTGAGAGCCTTAGCGCCAAGTATCCATATAGCAGGATGAGGATACTGCTCAATGGAACCGGGTCATTCAAGCTGTACATCAACTATAGGGGAGACCTTCCAACAAAGGTTAGTGTTGCGGGCAATGTCACGAACCTCAAGTACTACTGGGATGGCAACTACCTAGTCATTACGGGTGCTCTGGGCAGCGTTGGAGAGATTAACGTAACGGACCTCTACAAGCTTAGGGTAGAGATATACGATAGGCTCGGCAACCTGATGCCCTCATGGGTATACGCATTCATTAACGGCACAAAGTACTCTGGTGCTATCATCGAGGACTACCTCTATCCAGAGGACTATGTTGTAGAGCTGCCGAAGACCATCAACGGCTTCGAGTTCTACAGCTTCTTCGACGGCTACAACGAGACCGCCAGGGCTATAACTATAAACAACTCCGATGTCACCCTCAAGGCGTGGTATAGGGTGCCAACGAGTGTTAAGGAGGTTAAGAGCTACCAGGTAGCCTCGCTGTGGTGGCTACCGTTCATCGAGCAGGATAGCGATAGGGTTAAGGTGTATATCGAGGGCTATCTCCTCGACTACTACGGCTACGGTGTGCCGAACAGACCTATAACGATAAACATCACGGATGTCGAGCTAGGGTTCACCTGGGCAATCAATGTAACCACCGATGCCGCGGGCTACTTCAGAACACCGCTGCTAGAGCTGGTGAGGGGCAGAACCTATAGAATTGATGTTGTCTACAACGGTGATGATATCTATGTTGGCAGCTACAGCACTATGGAGGTGAAGCCAGAGGAGTTGCCAGCGGCTCCAGCAGTTCCCGAGATACCTATAGAGTACTATATCGCTGCTATAGCAGCAGTCCTAATAATCGTTGGTATTATCGCTGCTGCACTGAGAGCTGCTAGGCACACAGTCGAGGACTTCCGTGAGAGGTCCAGGAGATTCGTTAAGAGGAAGGGCTGAGTAACCTCAACCACTCTTTTTTATCAAGCTTATATACTTCTGATTTGACAAATTATGTTGGGGTAGGAGTTGAAGTGGCTCCGCCTAGCTGCGGTTCTCTACGCTATTGGAGCTATAGGGGATAACCTCCTTACATACAAGTATGTTGTCGTGGAGCACAGGTTCTACGAGGCGAACCCCTTTACGGCTCCGAGGGTGTATACGCAGCCCCTCTGGATGTGGTTTATCTACGACTTCATCGGCTTCGTGCTTGCTCTCGCTATTGCCTTCGGGTACTATAAGCTTATGCACTGGCTCTCTAGGAGAGACCCGCCTAGTAGGAGGGCTAGAGTACTTAGGATAGCCTCTAAGTATTGGGTTATAGTACTGGTAATCTCTGTCATTAGGTTCCTACCGGTAATCCACAACGTGCTTCTCGTGTTCTTCGGTATTGAGACCCCTCTATCAGAGCTACCCTACTTCCTAAGTAAGTTCCTGGGTGGCTAGGATGCCGGTTATCTATAGGTGTAGGAGATGCGGATTCATACTCTACGACTCCAGTAACCCGGAAGAGTATGGATTCTCGCATTTTCACGGCATACCTACACCCTCTGAAGTCATTGCTTGGTGGGGAGGTCGTTGCCCGAGATGCGGTCGTGAGCTTGAGAAGCCGGGTCTAGATGATATTGTAATAGGTATTACTAAGTCCCAGTTCTTAAAAACAAACCATGCTCTAAGCAATGAAAGCGGTGGGAGAAATGAGGTACCTACTAGCAGTAGCCTTGATAGACATGAAGCGAGGAGTAGTCCTCCTCCAGGTGAGGGACAGAAAGGGGAGGCTATATCCCCAGATAGCGATGAGGATATGGAAAGCGATAAAAAACGAGCTTAACCTGTGGTGACTAGTCTGGTAGAGAAACGTAGATTTCCTGGAGCTTATTGATTATTGATTCAGCTAGAACCCTGCCCCTACCCGAGACAACCCTCTTTTTCAGCTCTTCAAGGGCTTTCTGAATGCTCTCTACCTCCTTTATTATCCAGCCATACTTCTCCAGCCTCATCCTAATGTACTCATCAACCTTCTCCTTGGTCCAGTACAAGCCGCAGAGACAGTGACCCCTCATCTTGATGTCTGTGTGAGCGTAGATGCATGGGCATACCTTATCCTTGTTCAGCTCGTATATCTCTTCTAGGCTCATCCCGGGCTTCTTCTTTAGGGGTCTGCATGGGCAGAAGGGGTAGCCATACTCATCAATGTTCTTGAGCAGCTTGTAGACAAGGTTCATGTACGCTACATCATTCGGGTTACGCCTGTAACCATAGGTTTCTGCGAACCTCCTTATCCTATCTATGAGCCAGCCAAGCTTCGGGTGGCTCAGAACATAAGCTTCCTTGAGGAACTCCGAGAAGTACTTGCTTATGCTGTCTGGGTCCAAGGGGATACCGGTGAACTTCACCCTACCATTTATTCTGAATGCTGGTGTTGCACTGATTTCGAATGGGGGCTTTACATACGTTGCATTGTAAATCTTTGTCACGATGTTCTCGTACCTAGCGGTTAGCTCGGATAGCAGCTCTATCGCTACAGGGCATATCTCACAGTCATCATCTACTACAGCCTCTATCTCGAAGCTGACCTTGGTCGAGGGTATCTGGAAGCCATTTCCTATGTACTTGTACTCTCCACCATTGAACTTCTCAAGTATCGTTGGCTTGAGCTGCTCTAGAATACCCTTAGGCGGTATTAGGTGGAGCCTCCCAGCAATAACTTCAGCATCCATTGGTTACACCCGTAACTACTGGTTCCCTCCATGGGTTTTACGCTTTACGAACCTGAACTGCCTCGTGGGCTCTGGAAAAACAGTGTGTCTAAAGCCACCGGATAGCCCGAAGAAGAAGCCTAGTAGCCCGCTTATGCCGAAGGTTCCTGCACTGGTTATCGCTAGAGACATGTTCGATAGGTTAACCCCTATCCACTCCATCAATCTCCCAACAAGGGCATTGACACCCTCCCAGTTCACGTCCAGTACACCGGCATACCATAGCCCGAAGACCGGTAGCAGCATGAATCCTATCGCTAGAAGCAGCCACTTGGTAGCCTTCCTAAGTGCATAGCCTATCAGTGCACCAACGGTAAAACCACCGACAGCCTGGAGAGCAAGTGTTGAAGGGTCCATCTAGCTGCCACCACCTAGAATCTCTTCGATTACATCTTTAGACTTTTTCGATTTAGCCTTTTCCTTCTCCTTCTCCTCCCTAGCCTTCCTCCTCTTCAGAATCAGCTTTATGTTCCTCACAGTGAACGGGCTTACGCCTAGCCTCTTCGCAATCTCACCGCTTCTAGTGATGCCACGCTTCATAAGGTACTCTACGGCAGCAATAAGCTCCTCTCGATACCTATAGAACCCGTCTACGATAGGACCCCTATTCTTCTTCTTACTCAAGCACCTACACCCATGTTTATACATGTAACCCAACAGTTATAAAGAGTATTGGTAGTTGCACTAGGCTCCATAGGGACAAAACGTATCCTCTCTAAGATAACTAGGTAAAAGGCTCGGCTCGGTCCCCTGCCTTAAAGGGACTAGGGTTCCTGGCTCTATGAGGTGGGTTCTCTCAGAATCTAGTGGCACTAATGAGTGCCTAGAGTGGTTACACTAGTGCCAGCAGCAAAAGCATGTGAGCTAGCACGATAACCACGTTGTGTGCAAGGCTGCTTGTTCTTAGTGGTCCTCTAACTCTGTGGTTACAGATGTAACTGCCGGTTACAGTTGTAGCGTCTAAAACCAGGTGATGCAGGTAGCCAACTCCTAGTGCAAGGAGCCACTCTGAGAAGATGCTTAGTGGGATTAGTAGTGCTCCTACTGCGAAGTTATGTATGTATCTGCTTCTGTGTGGGAGCCCAAGCCATGACTCAAGGAGGTCTGGTAGAAGCGAGCCTAGTAGGGAGAATAGGATGAAGCCTAGTGTTAGAGGAAAAAACCTGGATAGGGTTGCGAGCACTAGGGTTATACATGTTAGATGTGTATACCACTTCATCTCTCGCATGGAAACCTCGGAATCTTTCTGCCTTCCACAACGATAGCCTTGAGCTCATCAACGGTGAACTTCCTTAGCTCTCCCAACTTCTTGCGGTAGAATATGCATGCAAGCACGTTCATATCTGGGTCTATAACGAAGCTGCTTATCCCAGCCGGACAGTTATCGCTTACGATGATGCCGTGCTTCTCTAGGAGCTTTAGCTGCTCTGGTGTTGGTGCTAGGTGTGGTGCTCCCCTAACGGGCATGGCTATGACCGGGACCTCCTCCATCATGTGGTCATCGAGGTACTTGCGAATCTTGATGATATCACCGATGTTGTCCTTCATTACTGTGGACCTAACAACTGGTGAGATACCTATTCTGAAGTGTGCTAGGTGAATTAGCTTCATTGCACGGTCGAACAAGCCCTTGACTCCTCTAATGGAATCATGCTTCTCTCCGAAGTAGTCTAGGCTCACCTCTACTACGTGTGGTAGTGCCTCCAATACCTTGGTTGGGTTGTAGCCGTTGGTTACAACTGTAACCGTGTATCCAAGCTCTTTAGCTGCTACAACATAGTCTTTAAGGTTCTCGACAATCGAGGGTTCTCCACCGCTTATCACAACAGCCGGCTCATTGTCGTTGAAGAACTCCTTGAATAGTGCTAGAGCCTTCCTATAGTGCTCAAGCGGCATCTTGGCATTCTTGGTCTTTGGCACGGTGCAGAAGGGGCACTTGCATGGGCATGCATAGGTTATCTCTGTTATAACCTGGACCATTTCAGCACAGCCCCACTTTCTTTAGGAGCTTCTTGATTTCAGAGGACCACATGCTGTGGCTCTTGCTCTCTTCTTGGCTTCCCCAAGAGTAGTAGTCCTCGGATTCATCCTTCGTTTTCTTGCGTGTAAACCGAGGCATGGTCTCCCTCCAGTCTAGAATTTGCCAAAAACATATATTTATGTTCACCGTAAAACAACTACTTGGGTGTTAAACGTGAAGCTAGCACCAGCTATAGGAGGATTCATAATCGGTCTCGTTGTGGGCATGTTCATCCTCAGCGGACCAGCAATGACCGTTGTCGGTACAAGTCCAATGCTGTTCGCTGTAGGTGTAGCAGCTCTAACATTCGTAGCTGGTATACTACTCGGGAGGAAAACAACGCCTAAGCCCCAGGAAATCAAGTTGACTGGCAGGGTCTTCGAGTTCCCGCAGGGTACGGCAATGGTCGAAGTAGCTCTTAGGAGGATGAAATCAATTCTCCCCACAAGGGTGACCCAAAGTGAGTAGCGGCATAGATATCCACATAATTGCTGAGCGTGTAGCCGAGGTTGTCAACAAGAAGTTTGCTGCTCTAGACCGTAGGATAGCAGAGATAGAGTCTAGGCTGAAGAAGCTCGAACTCGATGTATACACCGTTAGGACCCAGACAATCGAATCTATTGTGAGGAGCGTTCTAGGCGTAAAGGTTGATGATATAGCATCGGCAATAGTTGCGAAGCTTGGTGCTGAGCTAGCAGCTACCCTTAACTCTCTTTCTGGTGTTGCAGAGGACCTAAAGGCTGTAATAAGCGAGTTTAAGGAGACCACGAAGGAGCTAGCAGCTCTAAAGAACCTACCAGATAAGATTGCGGAGGTTGTGAGCAGCATCAAGGTATCAGCGGATATTGATACATCGAAGCTGGAGGCTAGTGTAAGTAGCACAGTCTCTAGGTCTATGAAGACTGTCGAGGAGCTTTCGACAAGGGTTGCGGCTCTTGAGAAGAGGCTTGAGGAGCTAAGCGAGAGCATTTCTAAAATTAGTGAGTCAATAGCGGTTCTCAGCGGTACTGTGGCTAAAGTAGAGGAGATGAGGAGGACAGTTGAAGAGCTGAAGGAGTCTGTTGACTATGTAAGGGAGGTTTCCTCTATTCTCGAAGAGAGGTTGAAGGGTAGGAAAGAGGAAGAAGAGGAGGAGGAGGAAGAATGAGCTGGTACATAAGACCAGAGGAAATCATTGCTGAAATCCGCAAGAGGTACCCAACAGAGAAGGTCATAGGACCACCGGAGAGACCAATAGCTCCCAGAGTAACATTTGCGAATGAGTATCTCTATGGAGTCTTAATCTATGTTTATGGTGAAGGTGTAAAAGGGCAGTACCTTAGGCATGGTTACTTCGATAGGGAGGGGCAGCGGTACTGGGCTATCGAGTATGGCTGGGTTAGCCTCTATGGCAAGACCCAGGACGGCAAGGTTCTTCCTCTCGTAATGCTTGGTCTGCCAACACGGTTTGTCTTCGAGTTCAAGCCAAAGGACTTCGTGGGCTTCACGCTAGAGGAGGTACCGCTTGGATATATCGAGTGTCTTGAGCGGCAGATGATTAACGTTGATAGGGTGATGCGTGGGGAGGACCCGGTTCTAATAATTGACAAGTATGACTTGCTTAGAGGCAATGGTGCTCCGGTGCCCAGCGAGTTCATTGATAGGATTATCGAGCAGCAGCGGCTTATCGAGACTCTTCAGAGGACCCTTTGGGAGTATGAGAAGGCTATCAACGACTACAAGACAAACATTGCGATATTGCAGGCAAGGGTTGCTAAGCTCCAGGAGCTGATAACCGGTTACGAGAACCGTCTTGTAAAGCTTGCAACGGAGGTTACCGGTATTCAGCAGGAGCTCATTAGGCTCCGTGAAGAGATTCTTGTTAGAGGAACTGAAGCTGAAGCCCTTGAAGAGACCAGGAGAAGGCTCCGTGACCTTGCCGATGACTTGACAGAGATTGTGAAGGACATTGCCGACTGGGTTACCTCGTTGAAGAGGACTCTAGAGGTTCGTAAGGCTGAGATAGAGAGGGAGAAGAAATGAGCATGGCACAGCTAAACATCATCAATGCAACTATTAGGGAGCTTCTCAATGCTCTAGATGACTTGAAGAGGGGTAAGACCAGCAAAGAGGATGTTCTTAGGCTCGTTGATGAGCTTGAGAACCAGATTGACGCTATGTTGAGCCAGCTAGCTCCCGAGAGGATAACGGATGAGAGGTTCTCTGCTGCTGTAAGGGCTATCAAGGAGGTCTCTGAGAAGTTCAAGAGTCTTAGGGAATCCATTATCTTCGGCAGGTATACTCATGCTAAGCGTGTTGTTCTTGATGCTCAGGAGAGTATAAGGCATACCTATAGGCTCTTAACGCTGATAAGGGCTGGTGCTCCGACAACCCTCATCTTCCAGGTGACTCCTCAGTTCCTGCGTGAGGTAGAGCTTACGGCTCCAGAAGCACTAGTGTACTCTAACCCGATGGCGGCTCAGATATACAATATACTGTTAAGGAAGGGGGAGGCTAGCATTGATGAGCTTGCCATTGAGCTGAAGATAGATGACAAGACTAGGGATGAGTTCAACAAGGCTATTGCTCACCTAATAGCCACTGGCTATGCACGACCCTACTATACTCCAGATAACCGCATGGTGTTGAGACCGAGCAGGAGGTGAAGACATGGTCTACAGCATATTCTACTATGCAACCGAGGCTATTACGAGGGCTATAGTTGGCTTCATCATAAAGCTCTACGAGTATATGCAGCGTAGGAGGATGGTTGAGGAGAAGCCTAGGAGGGAGGAGGCTAAGCCACCGGCATGGGGTTTCTTCGCTACAGTCAACCCCTACGGTGTAACTGAGTACACTTGGATTGGTAGGGCTACGAACCTCATGGTATCAATACCTGGACTGATAAAGCTCCCGATAAGAGCACATGAAGCTAGGAAGCCTCCTACAAGGCTCTATTTTACCTTTGCTGAGGCTGCATCTAAGGACTGGTTTAAGGAGATAGAGTGGCTTGCTGAGCAGGCTGAAAAAGCTGCTAGTGAGGGTGAGATGGGTGTTGCTTGAAGTCATCATGGAGGCGGATGTTAACTGCCCGAGGTGTGCTAAGCTGGAGCCGATGCTGCGGAGGATATGCGATGAGCTTAACATACCGTTCATGGTGAAGTACTTGGGTAACAGGGCTGTTGCAGCCTATGAGGAGAGCGTTGCTTCGAGGACCTTCTCACCGGAGTGGATTGAGAGGTGGGGGCTTAAGGAGCATAAGAGGAGCTTGAAGAAGCTAGCTCCGATTCTAACGTACTTGCAGCGTATAGGTGCTCAGACCTATCCGAATGTAATCATAAGGTGGCACGATGGTATGAGGACCAAGGAGATTGTCATACGTGGTTTCGACCCGGATAGCAAAGAGGCACAGACCTACATCTCGAACCTCTATGTGTTGCTCAAAATGCTTAGGCAGGTGGTGTATAGGAGATGAATAGGAAGAAGAATAGGTACTCGTGGAGGGACCTAATAGGAGAGCCGCAGCTATGTGAAGGAGGTAGGCTTGTCTCGATAGTATTCTGCTGTGACCCTAGGAGGAAGCAATGCCCGATACTGGAAGAAGCTCTCAAGATGCTTGGACTCACGGTTGAAGACTTTATTAAGGTGATGGAGAAGCATGGGATACCTATCCCAGAGAAAGACGGTACGTGCTTCGGAAACCTAGCATTCTGTCCAAGCCCGGAGAAGGAGTCAAAGGACCGTGATACAGCACTCTTGAAGATGGGCTGGAGCCTATCTAGATACCTAAAGTATAAGTTTAGTATACTGAAGGACCTTATACCACCTGGTAAGCTCGACTATGCCTTCAATACCAGGGTCTTGAAGCAGTATGCGGTTGAGATACTAGATTTAGAGACTAGGAGGGTCTACAAAGCACTTGCACTTGGGAACATAAAGTCCGGAACCTTGATGATAACGGAGATATTCAAGGAGCAGGACCTAAAAGATAGGCAGGTAGAATCGGTTCTATCGAAGACCGACTACGTTGGTGTCCGTATACCGAAGGACCTTGTAGAGCAGCTCGATGAGCTTGTCGAGAAAGGCATAATTGAGTCCCGCAGTGATGGTATCAGAAGGGCTCTCCATCTATACCTCTCAGCTTTGAAGAGGACTGTAAAACAAGAAACTGATGTGAAACGTTGAGTTTGCTCGCAAGACTTATATTTCTCAAACACGTTATCTTATCTTGGTGAAGCATCTATGGGTAGAGTAATTGGACGTGGTCTTGAAGCCATAAGAGAATTCATAAGGAAGTGTCTCGCTGCTGGTGGTGTTCCAATCTTCAGAACCAAATACGGTGGCAGAAGGCTACCTGGTAACGCTGTCATTGCGGCATGCTGGGGCAAGGGCAAGGAGGTACCCGGTGGAACAATTCTCGACGTTCCTCCAGACATCATAGCAGAGATGGAGAAGAGAGCTGGAGACTGGAAGTGGCTTGCAGAGAGGCTAGGAGTAGGCTACACATAAGCCCAGTTCTAAGCCCTAAACGATAAACGTAAATTGCTTTTTTCTAATACTCCTATTCTGGGGCTAGGATGCGATTCGTTAAGTCCTCCAGTGGCTCGATAAGTGTTTTGACAAAACATTTTATACCTATTCCTCCCTAATAACGACTAGGGATGGGGATGCAAGAGATAGACATTGATAGGGCACTAGAGATTAGCGAGAAGATATCTAATGTCATAGGCTCTCTTCTCTCGATGTTTCTGATAGTCCAGATGTTTGGGGACCTTCTAGGCATAAGCGTTGTCGAGGTCCTAAAGACCGCTCTTACGAGACCTTGGGTTGTTCCTGTCGAATGGATTGAGATGTACTACCCGCTATGGTATGCCATGCAGTGGGCTCTCCTAATACTAATGCTCTCAGACCAAGTCTTCACTATGAGGTATATGCAGGTCCATAAGAGACCTCCACCACCGAGCTACGAGAGATGGATGAGCTTCGCTATCTTCATGATAAGCTTCTGGCTAGCAATACTATTCCGCTACATGACCTTCACTCTCATCACTATATTCGCAGCCATAAGCTTTAGTTATACGATGTTCATAAGGAAGGAGTAGGGAAGTAGCGATGCAGCAGTTCACCGTTGATGGCTGGACGCTGCTCTACCAGATGCTCTACTACTTTCCCTGGTACGTAGGCTTGGTTCTAATACCTATGGTTATACGTGTAACCATAGAGCGAGCAATAGGCATCAGACCAGAGACCTTCGAGGATAGGATAAGCCCGCTCCTACCGATAGACATAAGCTATGAGGCAGCATTCAGAACAATAACAATAACTGTATTCTACTACCCGCTCTTCGAAGAGCTGCTGTTTAGAGGGCTGCCCTACCTCTTCTTCGGCACTCTAGGGGTCATTATCGGCTCGCTAGTATGGGTAATAATGCATCCAGCATGGCAGCTACAGTATCTATCTACGTATCCTCTAAGGAAGAAGCTGGTATTCACAGCCACAAGCACTGGGTACTATGCTGCAAACGCTGTGTTCTACGCTATGATGTGGCTCAACGGTGCTGGACTAGCAGCTATACTCTACCACATCATCCACAACGGCTGGCTCACTCTAGGAGATATCATAAAGGAAATCGAGCTCCCAGCACCGTGGAAGAAGTATAGGTATGTAAGGAAGCAACCGGTAGCTGATGAAGCACCAATAAAGGTTCTTAAGCTCTTCAGAAAGAGTGAGCCAAAGGAAGAGGAGTATGAAGAGGCTGGGAAGCAGCCACTGGAGCTAAGATTCGTGGTGAAGAAGGCTACAAGGTCATTGTCTGATGAGGTTGAGGAGGCAAAGAGATTTATCTTTGTGAGGAGGAAACTTAAAAATGAGGAGTAGGTAAACTTATATTGGTGAAGTCTGATGGCAGAAGCCCCAGCTAAGATAGAGGTCACGACAAGAGAGGCTATTCTTGCTGTCGGTTTCGTGTTCCTAACGATAATTGCTGTTGCCCTAGTACAAGCTGGTGTAATAACTAATCCAGTGACTCTAGGGCTAATGATAACGCTAACGATAGGCTTAATCTTCGTAGGGCACTTCATGGCTCGTGCCGGTATTATCAGCAGGTCCGCTGTGCCCTTGTGGTACGTCTTCACATTTGGTATAGTGATGTTGGTCTACGGAGGTATAGCGAGCGGCTATATACCAGTAGCATTCCTGATATCTGGAGCCAGCGTCATGGAGATAGCGATAACAAACGCTCTGTTCTACACCCTAGTAATAATGGCTGTAGTGGCTGCTGTAGCAGCCATCTACGTAGGCTATAGGTACTACAAGAAACGAGCCCTAGGCATGATTTAGAGTAGGTTTTACCCAAACACTAAAATCCCATATTTTTTAACCTAATTCTTGGGGGTTAACTTGCTGAGGATAGTGAGGATTATAATCAACAGCTTTGCTTTTATTCTACTCGTTATCTTAGCGTACATCATGTGGCAGAGCAACCCCACATTCTCGATATTACTAGCACTAGCAGCTATTGACCAGTTCGAGGATGTCTACTACTATGTTTATAGAAAGAGGCTGTTCCCCTCCTGGTTCATGCCCTTTGACATGATATTCGAGGTCGTGCTCTTCGGCATCGGTCTAGGAATGCTGATATTCAGCATAGCCTACTACGTGTACTTCGAGACCTGGTTCTTTAGAGCACTGCTGCCGCTCTCGATAATGGTGATGTATAGCAGCGTAGAGGATATACTGATGTGGAGGCAGCCACCATCCGAGACTGTCAAACCCGAAATTAAACCCGAAATAGCTCCTACCACGGTGATGCACTATGTATGTCCGAAGGAAGAGGTTCGTGAGGAGAAAAAGTTCGTTAGAAGGAAGCAGTAG
>Ga0180301_10000797_pt1 | contig 24589 bp, 30 predicted proteins | sample GuaBasSediGuay16_FD_121797 | JGI IMG/M metagenome (GOLD analysis project Ga0180301, IMG submission 121797) | Subseafloor sediment microbial communities from Guaymas Basin, Gulf of California, Mexico - Guay16, Core 4569-2, 12-15 cm | ecosystem: Environmental > Aquatic > Marine > Hydrothermal... | reverse complement strand
GTTGGAATTTTCGGTAGGGCTGATGTAGAGGAGCTAAAGAAATATGAGGAAGAGGCTCAGGCACAGTGAACAAGGTATTCATAGATACCAACATATTTTACAATATTCTGTTCGAGACCAAGCTCACGCAAGCGGCTCGAAAGCTACTAGAAGACTATGAGGAATGCTTATTCCATACCAGCTTGACAGTCGTAAACGAGCTTCTCTACATATCTACAAGAAAATACTATCAAACCGTACAAGAGATTACTGGGTCTTACAGTATACGAAGACTGATAGCGAATAAAGGATATCCGGCACCTGTAATAAATGGTATACAAAGACTATTAAAAGACCTTGAAGTGGAAGTCTTGGTAGAAAACGTGAGGTATCAAGACATGATTGAAGTAGCTAGCCACCTTAAACTCTTACCAAGTGATGCTGTTATAGCATTGACGTGTAAACACTACAACATAGAAACCATTCTTACCTTTGACGAAGATTTCAAGAGAGTTCCATGGCTTAAGGTGATCCCTCAATCATCCCCGTAAATTACTGGTTGTATCACCCCTAGTTGATTACCCAGGCATTGCAATACTGGCTTGTCAAGGCTTCTTCGAAACCTTTGAGATTACGTTTAGGGAATGGGAGAAAAAGCTAATAATAAAGCCACGAACCAACTACGTAAAATGAAGACGACAATTACGTTTACATTTATTATAGGCTTCTAAGCAACAACTGGAGGCGTTGCATCTTCTTGAAGAGTTTATCACACTTTTAGATAATTCTTTATAGCCATTAGTATTCTATATGTATAAGGGGCCGGCTTGAATAATGTTTATGTTGGCTGTTTTATGTTCGAAACCTTGAACACTATGTTCCAAGATGTAGTATTATTAGGTACCATCACATAAGTATATTTTGGTGTCATCATTGAGGCTCGCAGTTTTTGTCTTGGCCTTAATAATTGTGGTGGGATTAGTTAGTATGGTATATTACTACAACCTAGAAGCAAGATTGAACCAAACACCTAGTTCTACAGGTAGTACGTTTACAAACACCGTATCTACTACAACAGTGGGGAATGAAATATCAGGACAGAGTTCCACTTCTTCATGGTCTACTCCTTCGAGCACCACTATAAATAGTCCAGTTAATGAAAATGAAGTAGAAACAACAGATAACCAGTTATTGAAAATAACGGATCCTAACTACGTTGGATGGAAGGGGACGGAGAGCCTCATAAAACCATATAGTAAGTATGTAGTAACACTCATGGGTACTAATGGATTTACAGGAGATTTCTTCTGGCCATTCGTTTCTTCCGAAAATCCATTAAAAGAGTTGTTAAGTATGGATGATATAGCAGTGATTATAGCCTCTATTGATAATATAACTGGAGTTCAAGTAGAAAATGTATATGCGTATGTTGTGTATGGGGTAAAGATAGAACGGGCCATCAAGAATGCTAGCATTCCCAACGCATCTTTGATAAAAGAGGGAAGCATTCTAGAGGTTAAGTTAACAGCATTTATCTCTAAAGACGCTATAGGGAAGAAAAACTTAACAATAAGTGATGTAGCTACCCCATTCCCATTGTTAAACCCAGGTAATACATACTTGCTGTTCCTTCAAATCACTACAACTGGTGTAAGAGTTTACTACGACTTCGTCTGGGGGCCATACGCTTATCTGATCAGGGATAATAAAGTCTATTCGTTGAACTATATAGAGTATCCAGTAGAACTAGAACCAATAGATTTCTTTGAAGACGAGAACATTTCCTGGGAGTGGGGCTCATATACATATAGTGAGCTACGACAACTAGCGATCCAGAAGTTGAAAGCATATGCTATTCCATTAAACGATTTTAACAAGAGCCTCCTAAACTAGCATCTACTACCTAGAGATGAGCCCCTTATTTATGAAGACATTGAGCATGTTATTAGGTAGAACTTGTAAACCATGGATTACCCGCAAAACTAAACCTTTAGAAGGTAAAATAACCATGTTTTAGGAAGAGTGGCGGGCCCGCCGGGATTTGAACCCGGGACCTCCGGCTCCGGAGGCCGGCGCCCTAGTCCAGGCTAGGCTACGGGCCCAGTATTTTAGAAACGTTTTAGTCTTTATAAGAAGTTCATTTATCTTGTATTACATGATGGCGTTATGGTATGTATGCAGATTTATTTAGGCTTTTATGATGATTTAATGTTGTATAGTTCTTAGTCTTCTCTGCATAACGTAAGTTGTCAATAATGCAAGGCCTCCTATTATTACGATTATATAGTTTAAGCTTACACTACAGATTCCTAGTACTCCAAGAATTATCCTCATGTATTTTGGTAAAGGACCTGATAGCCATCCTATAATACTAGTGGCTAATAAGTATATAGCTAATATAGCAGCTATGAAGCAATACATTATGTAAAGTACGGTATCAATAGTCCAATTATTTACTGTTATGAGTAGCATCTCCGGATGCGTAAAGAATATGTATGGTCCAATATAACCTGCTAATGCATACTTGCTTGCGTTAATAGCAGTTCTCCAAAATTCGGATTTCGCAAGTGCTGATCCAGCATATGCTGCTAAAGCTACAGGTGGTGTTACGTCAGCTAATATTCCAAAGTAGAATACAAACATATGAGCAGCAAGCATCGCAACACTCATATCAACACCATACCATTCATGTGCGGCGAATACTACTGCAGGAGCACAGACCAATGAGGTTATTACATAGTTAGCTGTAGTTGGAACTCCCATTCCCAATACTAAACTAAATGCCATAGCGAATATTAATAGAAGGAAAAGATTTCCTGCAGCTAAGTTAACCAACATATATCCGAAGCTAGTAATGAGACCTGTTAATGTTAAAACTCCTTGTATCATACCAGCCACGGATGCTGCTAGCATAACGCTAATACTGGTTTGTCCTGCTTCAATAACAGCTTCAATAGCAGCTTTTGACATAAATTTAGCTTCCTTCGCTAGTAATCCAGTTATTATAGTTAATAAAATGGCTATTACACCACTTAAGATAAAGATTTGCTCTAGCCTAATACCAGTAAAGTACATTCCCAACATGAGCATGCTAAACACAAGTGTGTACATAAGCTTTGTACTTAGCCTGATATTTTCTTGAGCAATCCAAGCAGCTAATAAAGCAACACTAAGCGATGAAAGAGCAGCATATTGAGGAGGTATACCTATTAATAACTCATAGGCTATAAGGGGAATTGGTGCAAGCATATAAATTTTCTTTATGAACTGTTTAAGTGGTGTAAGCATTTCCTTAGGTATGGGTTTAAGCCCTAATCTCTTTGTTTCAAGGTCTATGAAGATATACACTCCTGAATAATAGATAAGTGCTGGTATAACTGCAGCAATCATAATATCCCTATAAGGTCTCCCCAAGAATTCAGCCATAATAAATGCAGCAGCACCCATAATTGGCGGCATTAACTGGCCTCCAGTCGAAGCAGTTGGTTCTACAGCTCCAGCTATTTCTGGTGGATATCCACTACGCTTCATTAAAGGTATTGTGAAAGTACCTGTTGTTAATACATTAGCAACTGAGCTTCCCGAAACCGTTCCCATAAGTGCACTAGCTACAACAGCTGATTTTGCAGGACCACCTGACCTAGATCCAAATGCGGAAATCATGAACTCAGTAATATATCTTCCAACACCTATTCTCAGTAGAAATGCTCCAAAAAATACAAATGCAAAGACGTAGGTGACCATAACAAATAATGGTATTGAAAATAAACCTTCCTTACTTAAATACATATGATCTACAAATGCTTCAAGATCGAATTTAACAAAAGATAAACCGTACAGAAGGAATACGGCTGCTATTATCATTAGGGCTGGACCAATAACTCTTCTCGTAGCTTCAAGTACTAGAATTATACAAATAACACCAAAAACTACGTCTAAGGGTTCAACTATACCTGCTCTAGTTATAAGTTCTGGAAATATGTAGAATATGTAAAGAGTTGAGGCAGCTCCTAAAAATGCGAGAACCCAGTCATAGATAGGTATTTTCTTAAAGTATGGTAATTTACGTCTTATAGGATAGAGTAGGAACGCCATGATGAGGATCATTGCTAAAACAAATGCTTGTCCTTGTTGAGTATCAAAAACCGTGGATAAAATCTCTACTTTAAATCCATATTTAGCTAATACAGAATATAGGGCATAGTTAAATCCCAGTAAGAAGCATATCTCATAAATAGCTATGGCTATTGATGCTGCAATGAACATGTATTTAGCTATACCGTATAAGCTTCTTATTCTTATAACTTTACTTTCATTAACTTTATCGCTTTCCAAAATTATCTCCCTAAATAACCATTAAAAATAGCTTCGAGGAGTGGAATATAAGTTAAGCGGAAAATAAGTAATCCCCCATTACTTAACTTTACTATACACTCGTTATCTATCTGAATACTACACATGTTTTCAGGTATAAACCAAGCTTCTAACTTGTGTCCTAGATATTCTTCTATGTTAGCCATACAGTAAAAACCATTAACTTCAATAATATGTGCCCTACTATTAATTGGTCCTAATGGAAGTCCAGCACCAAAACTCTTCCATAGGAATTCCTCAAGATATAAACCATTCTCTCTTACTTTATATACCTCAATGATGGGAGTTCTTTCAACACTATGAATGTATTTTACTACTATTTTTAATTCCTTGTTTAATGGCTTTATGTATAACACATTGCCCTCGCAGCTAATTATTACGATAGGAATTCTCACGAGAAACCCTGATGTAAGTGTTATGAATATTATTAGTAAGGAAAAAAATAACCATTTAGCTTTCAATAAAGGCACCTATTTTAGGGCTTTAATTCTTCAGGGACTTTAATGCCCTTTTCTTCATAGTATTTGATTGCTCCTGGATGGAGAGGTATGCTCATGCCATCTAAAGCTGTTTCTAAGCTAATGGCTTTAGCTTTTGCGTGAACTCTCCTTAATTCATCTACATGTTCAAATAGTACTTTTGTTAATGTATAAACAATGTCTTCTGGTAGATCGGCACGGCATGCAAGCATAGCGAGAACTGCAACTGTTGGTACATCTTCAGTCATTCCTCTATAAGTATCCTTTGGAGCTATTTGACGAATATAAAATACATAGCCCTCCTCATGGAGTTTCTTAAGTATTTCATCTGGAATGGGTAGGATACGTACCGGAGTTGTTGTTGCAATTTCGCTTACGGCAGGCGTCGGAATTCCTGCAACCAGCATTGCACAATCTACTTCGCCTAATTTCAACATGGTAGCAGCTTCTCTAAAAGGTGCCCAAACCTTCTCTATTTTATCCCATACACCGGCTGCTCTGAGTATTTGTTCGCATGCAACTGCTGTACCGCTACCAGCTGCACCAACAGCTACGCGCTTACCAGCAAGGTCGTACAAGCTCTTGACTGGACTATCGGCCCTGACAACGAATTGTATTGTTTCTGGGTAAAGCGTTGCAATTCCGCGCATTACGTCAATTTTACCTGTTTCCTTAAACATGTAGAGACCATGATATGCGTAATACGCTATATCATTTTGTAATAGAATTACATTAGCTTTGCCTTCAGCTAAGGCTCTAGCATTAGCAACACTTGCACCACTTGTTCTAGCACTAGCAGTTATTATGTCACCAGCATACTTATTCAACAACTCAGCATACTTTGAACCCAATGGGAAGTAAACTCCGCCTGTACCTCCAGTGAATATGATTATTTCAGTCTTTGGTGTAGGCCGAGGGATTAATAGAAGAGCAACGGCAACACATATTATAACGGCTATGACAATTATTGTCAGTATAAGAGCTTTCCTTTGAGGCAAACTACCCCCCGTAAAGTAATACTGCCAAGTATTTTATAAGCTTATCGAATAGGCTTTACGTACGAAGTTATATACGAAGGTATTACTTAGAGGCCTATATAGCAATTTCCTAAAGAAATTATCTTCAGATGAAATCACATTCGTTAAGTCAAATAACATCCAAGTTAGAGTAGCTGGTTGTATTCTTACATTCTTTCTGGAGCTTCTATTCCTAGAAGGTTTAATGCTGAAGCAATTACTGTTTTTACACCATATACTATTGCAGCCTTAAGATTCCTTTCTCCAGAGTCTTGTTCTCTAATAACTGGTTCTTCCTGGTACCATGAGTTAAAGATATCTGCTAACTTATTTAAGTACTCGGGTATTAGTTCGGGCGTTAATTCATCAGCTGCCTTAGCAATTACCTGTGGATACTTAGCTAACAACTTAACTATTCTCTTCCTATTTGGATTAGTATTTACTTTCTCATAGGCTATTTCATTCCATCTTATGCTTCCATATACTTCCACGTATTTTCTTAATATTCCGCAAGCTCTTGCATGCGTATATTGAATGTATGGTGCGCTATTCTTTTCAAAATCAAGTACTTTGTCCCATTCAAAGACTACAGGTTTACTTGATGCTATAGAGATTAGGAAGTATCTTATAGCTCCAAGACCGACCGCTTCAATTACCTTTCTTTTTTCTACTTCATTAGTTAATGTTGTTCTTTTTTCTACTTCTTCTTTTGCACGTTTAATAGCTTCGTTGATTATTTCGTCTAAAGTTATCATTTTACCTAATCTACTGCTCATCTTTACTCCAGGAATATGAACTATTTCATAAGAGTAGTGTATGAGGTTTTGAGCTTCGCGAATATATCCTAATGCATAAAGTGCAAGTCTCAATTGTGCTTGGGGAAGCTTTTGATCAGCTCCAATAACGTTTATTACCACGTCAGCGCCTGAATCTTGGAATTTAAATATACTATACGCTATATCTCTTGTTGGATAAAGTGTTGTTCCGTCACTTCTTTGTAATATTAATGGTGGTATTTCAAATGTTTTAGGAATTCTTAATTTTTCATATAGTTCCTCATTTTTTAACTTAGGTAAATCCAATGCAGGTACGCCTTTATGTATTGTAAAATATGGCGTTGATTTTGCTCTATTAATAATCTTCTTGACAAGACTGCTCCATACTACATCACTCTCCCAATCCCATTTATCAAAACGTATACCTAGCCTCGAAAGAGTTTCCTTAAATCCCTCAAGACATAATGATGTTATTTTCCTGGTGACCTCAACTATACCTTCATCAGCACGGTTTTCATAAGACGTCATTATTCTATGGATGTCCACTTCATGATTTTTATTTCTTAGCTCTTGAGCTAATTTATCAAACATTTTCGGGTTCTTACTTCTAAGTTCTGCAGCTACCGCCATTAATTCATCTAACTGTCTCACCAGTTTATGGTATTCCTCTAAATTCTCTTTTTCCTTAGCTTCTTCTATCTTCTTCTTAAGATCATATATCTCAATAATAGTATTTGTCATAGCGTATATTAAACCAAGCCAATGATCCACTTTCATGTCCTTTGGAGGCTCAGGCTTACCTAATAACATGTACCCATATACTAATATTGCTACTTGCCTGCCTACGTCATCAATGTAGAACCTAGTTTCTACATCATGTCCTCTAGCTTTCAGTAATCGAGCAAGAGTATCTCCTATAACGGTGTTTCTTGCATGACCTATATGTAATGGATGTATAGGATTAGCACTTGTATGTTCAACAACTATCTTCTTCTTCTCACTGGTAGGCACATGTCCGTATTTTAACCCTAAAGTCTTGATACTATTCAGCGTAATTCTTGCTAATTCAGGATAGTTAAGGAAAATGTTCATATATCCTCTAACGCATTTAACATCAAATATTAAATTATCTTTACTTAAATTTTTAGCTATGTTTAAGGCTAATCTCGGAGGTTCTATATTAAGTTGCTTCGCAAGCCTAAATGTTGGCAAGCTTAAATCTCCAAATTTCTCTAAAGGAGGCTCTTCAAGCAAGTTTAAGATTTCTTTAACACTGACTTTATATCCTAGATTAATTAATGCATCATGAATTCTTTTGGCTATTTCTTCAACAAGATAACGATATGGATTGATTATAGTATCCATAGCATTTTCACCTGTTTTTCATCTATCCACATAGTTTAGTAACCTTAAATAAGATTAAGGACATACATTTTATCGTAGAGGTCAAAGGGTATTAGACTATGTGGCGTTGTGTAATTAAAGAGGACGTTAAATGCTTTGAGGACGACACTCTAGCACAATGTCTTCAAAAAGCTACATTATTTAGTATAGCTGAAATTCCCGTAGTTACAAGTAATAATATCTTAAAAGGTATAATAGAGCTAAGCAGTATTGCTAAATCAATAGGTAATATCTTAGGTAAATTTGATAAGATAAAATGTAGTGAAATATGTACTACTCCAAGATTAGTAATAACAATTGACGAAGATCCTCCTTTAAATAGCATCATACAAAATATGATTAATAATAATGTAATTGTTGCTCCTGTTATCGGTCCTAAAAACTTGTTTAGAGGAGTAATAATATTAAGAGAGCTGCTAAAATCTCTAGTCAATAAAAAGTTGTATTCCCAAAAAATAACTGATGACATTATCTCTAAGAGAGCAGCATTATTAGGTGACGATGAAAATCTTATTCAAGCCATTGAAATACTAACTCATCGAGGTGAGCTGTGTGGCATAGTGTATAACGGTTACGAAGTTTCATCAATGATGTGCTTAACTGAAGCACTAAGTGTTTCAACATCTATGAGTATAGATAATATTGAGAACTATTTAGTAGAACATGCATCCAGGAAACCCGTCTTTATTCATATCAATGATTCTATAGGTGCAGCTATCGATGCTTTAAATGAACACCAGGTTGATATGTTAATAGTAAAGGACAACTATGATAACGTCATAGGTGTGATTCCAATAATAAAAATAGCGTTAAAATTACTTAAACTACTTAAAGGAGAATACAAATAACAGGAGACGAGTATGATTCCCCCTATTATTTATCTTATATTTGCTTTGCTTTGCTTAATATCTTCGATAATAATAAGGTTACTTCCCCGAAAGAAACGTCAGGAATAGTTTTAGCTATAAATATTCATAGAAACGTTAAATAAGGGCTAAGAGTTCATTCTGATTCAGGGGTCTATATTGGCTAAGCCTAAAGTATTCGTTACTAGGCAAATCCCTGAAAAAGGACTTAATATGATAAAGGAGTACTATGAAGTTGAAGTATGGCCTGAATATACTCCACCACCTTATGAGGTACTTCTTGAAAAAGCTAAAGAAGTTGATGCATTAGCAACATTACTTACAGATAAAATTGACTGTAATCTCTTAAAGAACTCGCCTAAGTTAAGGATTATAGCTCAATATGCTGTAGGCTATGATAATATCGATGTTGAATGTGCTACTAAGCTTGGAATATACGTTACCAATACCCCAGGTGTATTAACTGAAGCAGTAGCTGACCTTACATGGGGGCTCATACTTGCTGTAGCAAGAAGAATTGTTGAAGCAGATCACTTCGTGAGAAGTGGTGAATGGTGGAAGACAAAAACAGGCTGGCATCCACTAATGATGCTAGGTATGGAGGTTTATGGTAAAACTTTAGGTATTGTAGGTATGGGTAGAATAGGTAGAGCTGTAGCACGAAGAGCTAGAGGATTTAATATGAAGATACTATACTATGATGTAAGGAGATTGCCGAAAGAACTTGAAGAAGAACTTAAAGCAACATATGTAGACCTTGAAACACTACTCAAGGAAAGCGATATAGTTAGTATACACGTACCATTAACTAAAGAAACCTATCACATGATAGGTGAAAAAGAGCTAAAGCTAATGAAGAAATCAGCTATCCTAATAAATACTGCACGTGGCGCTGTAATAGATACAAACGCATTAGTTAAAGCATTAGAAGAAGGATGGATAGCTGGAGCAGGCCTTGATGTATTTGAACAAGAACCTCTACCACCTGACCATCCATTAACTAAATTCAAGAATGTCGTATTAGTACCACACATAGGCAGCGCTACACATGAAACAAGAACAAAAATGGCAGAATTAGTAGCAGAGAACTTAATAGCCTTTGCCAAAGGACAAGTACCTCCAACCTTAGTTAATAGAGAAGTAGTTAATATAAGACCTCCAGGATTTAAGTAACCAACCTATTAAACCTGCACATAGTTTTTTCCCATTATCTTACTAAATAGCTTCTAGCAATTAAATTTATCAAGGCGTTAGAAGAGCTTACTACGGTGGAAGGGAGATAAAATGGAACATAAAGAAAGACAAGAAGAGAGAAAAGAGTATACATTAGCAACTATTGATAAAATATGGTTTGAATATGATCATCAAAACGATATACTGTATATTAATTTTGGTTATGACATTGAAGATGCTGACGAAAGCTTATTAACCGAGGATAACATTGTAGTAAGGATAAAAAATGGTAAGGTTGTAAGCTTAACTGTATTCGACTTCATGAAGAAAATAGGTAGAGAATAATTATTCATAATTAGATGATGAAACGTGTTTCAGCAGATTTGTGAAGAATCGCCACGGTCTGAACTATCTCTTACCTAATACGTGAATACTATAGACTATTCTCCTCCTCATTTTACCTTTACTAGTAATTCCTATATCTTCATAAGAAGTCTTAATATTAACATTAAAGTATTTCCTAAGAAGTGAAACAAGCTTTCTTGCAGAACCCTTATCAGCTAAGTAGAAGTCTATAAGGTCGCTTTTAGGCTCTTTTACCTCTACTACATTGATGGAAATTTTATCACTCTTGCTTTTTAATATCCTATCTACTTCATACCTTAAAGCAGGAGATGAAAGTCTTATCTGAACTAATGCTTCATAGTCCTTAGATCTTCTCATAATGCACATAGGGCATAGGGTAGGCTTTGCTATTAATGTAACTATTCTTGATTGACTAAACTTAATACCCTTTAAAACACCGTGAACTTCTACTTCAATTAAGGTTCTCCATGAAGGTGTTGATATGAACTTAACCCCAATATCCCTAATTTCACTTACCATGGTGTTTATGCTTATATTATCTAAGACAATGGATTCAAACAGATCTTCCAAACTATTATAATCTCTAATCCATTTACCTCTATAAAGAACTGCCCCACAATCCTTGCATAACCGATACTCTATGTTATTAGGGATCGAAATTAAACCTTTTACTTCAATATAACATTTAATACATAGGCCCTCAATAATAGGATTATCTTTACTCTCCTCAGCACCACATCTAATGCAAAACCTTCTCTTGATACCCATACTACTCCTCTTAGATTTTTAAATACCTCCACTTTAATAACCTCTAGGTACGGGGATTTGGTTATGGTAAGGCTATTAATGAGTAACAAGGCTAGTGGAAGCTACGAGTATAGCTTTGAACCACTAGCAGAATCAAATATTGAAAAAGCCGTTATGAAATTCATGAAGAGATTTGGATATATAAGAAGAATTAGAATAAATCCATGCGATAGTAGGATTAGGGTATTATCATTAACATTATTTAAGGATAAAGAAAGAAGGCTAGAATTTGAGGAAGAATGTTGTAAAAAGATCTTTGAGGAAAAAACAGGGTTATTCATAGTTGATGAAAATGAAGCCGTAAACTTAGTTAAAGAAATGCTCAAAAACATTAATAAAAGGTATAGTGAATGTAAGAAGAAATATAAGGAAATAGCAGAAATATAAGGACTTGATGATGAAGGCCAGGACAAATGAGTAAATACCGATGAAGACAACCCTGGTTACTGACAGCTTAATTACTAAAACCGCTTATTTATCTCTTAGTCCTTCATAAATGTGGGTGAGGTTACGGTAAGACCAGGAGATATTCCTAAGATTAAGGAGCTTCTATCAAGGATGATCATGGAAGCTTACGACATAAAGGTTGAGAGACTTAGAGTAACCGAACTTGAAGAAAGAGAGAATGTTCTCACCCTTAAGGGGGAGTGGGAAGGTAGTATTGAGAGAGGTAAATACGAGGCAAGAATATTAAATGAAAGTGTCATCTTCCTTAGGATAGAAGTAATACCCTAAAGGTAAACACAGGTGATGGAGAGAATAATAACTGAATTGAGAAACCTTTCAACTAAGTTAAAAGAATACAATAAGACGGTTAATTTACGACTAGATGATGAAAATAATATCATAGAGCTTTATATAGATTTTAAATCTCAATCTAAGCACAAACTACTTGAGCTCATCGACCAGGAGTCATTAATGCTTTCCTCGCTTATTCATAGACTTAATACTCTACATAGCATGAAAATTAATTTCATAGCTCTCGGACTATATTATAAATCTAATTCATTACACTTAATGTTTTCATTTAACGAAGACTATGTTCATGTAATTCTGATGAGAAGCAATGATGAGCTTAGATATGTTGTCTTTTACAACAATTGTAAATTTGATAGCGGGGTATTTGAGCATTGTAGTGCTGGGCAACAAGATTTTATTATGAGGCTTTTAAAAACGATTAATGAATGGTTAAATTCTTCTTAACGGTAAGTATAAATTACTTATTTCACTTATCGACTCTATATCTGATATTCCTTTAATGTATAAATATATTGTTCCCTGCCAACCTCCATGACCTTCAACATATACTGGAGACCAGCCAGGTATTTCAAAATCTAGTGTTATTACTCTCGTACCTATCTTTAATTCTCTCTCAAGCTTAGGTCTTAACAACCTGTTAACACTCGTAAGTAAATACATGTAAACAACCGTAACGTCTCTAAGCGGAACTTCAAAGAAATCGGCATGGATAACTTTTACTAGATCTTCAACACCAGCCTTTTTAACATTAGCTATAGCTTTTTGAACAAGATCCTCACGTTTTTCAATACATAAGCATTTGACATTATATTCCTTAGCTGCCTTAATTACGACTCTGCCATCACCACATCCAAGATCGCAGAATATGTCATCATCTGTAAGGTTTGCTATACTTAATACCCTGTCTATTACATCGATCCTCGTTGGAACCCATGGGACACTAGGTACATAAGTTGGTCTGTTAATTTGTAAGTACTGGTATATTCTTGGCCTTATCAATAGTCTACGCCTCACCGGTTATAGGGCTGTTTCTACTCCTAGTTTGAAGAGAGAAATTATGAGATATTAAGGTTTAATCTCTTAAGTTAAAGAGATTATCTTTTACTCATTTCCTCAATGGCTCTTTTAATTCTGTTAACACCTTCTCTTATATCTTCAAAACTTGTAGCAAAACTAAATCTTAAGAATCCTCTTCCAGCGTTTTCTGGAAATAATATTCCAGGTAGTACAACAACACCATATCTTTCCAATAATATATCAGCAAATTCTTTTTCGTTTTTTACTTCTGTTACCTCAAGTACTTTTTTAATATTTGGGAACATATAGAATGTTCCAGGACTCTTCCAGGGATCGAAGCCTGGAACCTCCTTCAATAATTGGTAGAGAAGATCCCTTCTCGTTTTAAATATATGTATCATTTCTTTTACTGGTTCCCATGTACCTTTTAATGCTATTATTGCAGCTCTTTGTGCAAAACTTGGAGCACAACTATATATATTCACGGCTAAGTCTATCATTTTACCTACAACTTCTTCACGAGCTACGACATATCCTAACCTCCAACCTGCCATCGAGAAGGTTTTCGAAAACCCATTAACGTATATTACATAGTCTCTCCAATCATCATGACTTAAGATACCTTTAAATTCAACATCGTAAACGAAGTTATCGTAAATTTCATCTGTTAATATTATTAAGTTGCGCTGTCTAGCTAACTCCATTAGCTCATCAATTTGCTTTCCCGTGAATACAGCTCCTGTTGGGTTATGGGGATTGTTCAAAACAATCATTTTAGTTTTTGATGTTATAGCCTTCTCTATTTTATCCATATCCAGACTAAATCCTTTATCTCCTCCTTCCCATTTAAGGGGAATATATATGGGCTTTCCTCTAAATAACTTTACTACTTGGGCATAAGCAGGATAGCTTGGTTCGGGGATTATTACTTCATCGCCTTCTCTTATATAGCTTGCTATTGCTATAAATATAGCTGTCTTAGCACCTGTAGTAACAACTATTTCTGAAGGTTTAACACCCGCACCATATCTTTCATTAAGATAATCAGCAATAGCTTCCCTAACTTCAATTATTCCTGCAGTTTCAGTATAGCCTGTAAAACCCTCATCAAGAGCCTTCTTAGCTTCATCTCTAATATGTTGAGGTGTTAGGAAATCAGGTTGACCTATACCAAAACTTATTACTCTAATACCCTTCGTTCTAGCAATATGCTTAGCCTTAGCTAAATAAGAAAATGCCCCCTCACCTAATATTTCATCTAGAACAGGATTATAGTTTAAAGTAGGCTTAATATTCTTACTCACTAATATCACCAGCATATAACCATTTAAACTCCGATTATATTAAACTTTTTACCTCAAAGTAATTATAAACTCGTAAAATGATTATTTAAATGCTTTAACAGGAACATATACGAGGTGGAGTAGTAAAAATAATCATAACAGTAAATGCCTAGGATGCTAAATAACATGGTGGAAGTAAATGATGAGAATTAATGTTATAGCAAAGATAAGGGTGTTTAAGTTAATTGATGTAACTAAGGATATAGTAAAGCTCAGGGCTCTCAAGCTGATAAATGAAGAATGGAAGGAGGATGTAATTAACTACACGGGTGATTTACACAATGTTATATCTAGTTATGCTTACTCAATGGCATACTCTAAGTTAAAGAGCTTAAGTGATTATGAATATTATGTTGAAGTTGAAATAACAGCTCCAGGGTACTCAGCTATAGAAGGTGTAGGTAATATAGAACTCGCATATCCATTATTATTTCCTCGACCAGCTAGATTATATAAGATAGGGGTTGTAGCTGAGGATAAACATAGTCTCCAAGAGAATGGTATAGATCTTGGAAATATTAAATGGATAGATTTCTCAGATGATGACATATATGTCTATGAGGGTTTAATAAACATAGAATTACCTTGGAAAAGCCTTATACTTGAAACAGAACAGGGAATTAGAGTTGTAACATTAAATGATATACAACAATTACGAAAACCTGTAGAAACTATGAAGAAAGCAAAGAGAATTAAAAGGAAAAGACGAAAAAGAAGGAGGAAGCGTAGTAAAAGTAAATAGTGCTAAGGCGGAATATATGAAAACTGAAATTCTAGTCTTAACGCCTACTCCTACAGTCATTATTGGTAGAAGGAAAACATTAAAGGTCATGATGGAAGAAGGAGAATTAATTACTTCACCTCATATTCCTCAAGAATATTTAGATGAACTTAGACTTGTATATATCTTCAGTGTAAGGCAGTTAAATTCAGAACATAGGACGTTAATTAAGAGTCTAGTTCGAAGAGGAGTTAATGTAATGGTTGAATTCATGCCGAGAAGTAGAAATGACGTAGAAGTTATGAATAAATTTACATCATCTTACGGTATTGAGTACACGTGGATTAAAGTTGTAGACTATAAATATAATGTAGGACTATACGAATGTCCTATGATATTAATTAAAGAAGCTAAACATGATATTCTAAAAAATGTTGGAAAAGTGGTTTTTCATAGACCATATCATATAAGAGCTGAAAAATCACAACCGTTAATTATAGGTAATGAGAGCTGTATAGCTCTAGATCCAATAACTAATAAACCACTTGTGATGCCTAGAGGCCATGCTATAACATTAGCAGCACTTCACACTACTCAAAAGAATAGTGTTGTTATAGCATTTTCTGGTTATGTATTTGACGATACTGCTTTAGAGAATAAAGGAAATGAAGTATTATTAAGAAATATCATCAGATTTTGTCTAAGATAAGTTTACGCTACTACTTCATAAACCTAATTTAAGTCCTCATATTCCCTTACACTTATAAACCCAGAATTAAGCGAGCTTCCTATTTCGGTGTAGGTATATGGGGAAGCTATCTAAATTCGACAAGATATGGGAGGGAAATACAGGGCCATCACTATATGAGAGGGTTAAAGGAGCCTTTAAACCTAAAGAACCATTAAAGTATAAGCTAGCATTAGCTCAATACAAGTTAAGATCAACAATAAGCAGATTAGAAGTATTCATCAACAGACTACAGGAAAGAGATAAGATATTATTTGAGAGAGTAGTTGATGCATATATGGCTAAAGACCATGCAAGAGCTACAATGTATGCGAACGAAGTCGCTGAAATAAGAAAGCTAGTGAAAATGCTAATAAGAACTCAAGTAGCATTAGAGCAGGTATCATTAAGGCTTGAAACTATACGTGAAATAGGCGAAGTAGTTGTAAGTCTAGGACCAGTACTTGGTGTAGTACATGAGCTTAGAAGAGTAATTAAGGGATTAATGCCTGAAGTAAGCATAGAGTTAGCAGAAGTTGAGGAAATACTACAAAGCGTTGTAATAGAAGCTGGAGAACTAACTGGTACCGGAGTAGGATTTGTACCAACCTCACCAGATGCAAAGAAGATACTTGAAGAAGCTGCAGTAATAGCTGAACAAAGAATGAAGGAGAAGTTCCCAGAACTACCTACAGTTGAAAAGCTGGTTGGCGAAGAAGCAAAAGCAGAGTCAGGTACATAAAATTAAGGTGAACAACAAGCTTATGTCAATGGGAAGTAGAATATTTGAATTTTATTATAACATATCTTTTTAGAAATTAGTAGTGTTAAGTTATTATTCTCATAGATTTAAGGCACTTCTCAAGTGCCTGTGCAGCATTATGTACTTCTCCTTCAACTTTTCTCAACATTAATATTACTTCATCAATTTTAGACTCTAAGACCTCCATATTACCTACAGGTACTTCTATACATAGATTTTCATAACATATTGTATATTTTTCTGCAGAAATTCTCAGTTTTGATTTACCTACTTGAAATTCAGCTGAACCCTCTTTTAGGTATCTTATTATAGTCATATACTTTAACCTTTTTATGGCAATTTCATCAGCTCTCTCATGTAGCCACCAGTTAGTACAGATATTGCATGCTTTTTCACCTTCAAAATCATAGCATTTTTCAGTTTTCTCCCTGACATCGATTGCTAACTTTATAATATGTGCAATACTTTCAGCGATATCTCTTAACCTGTTAGCCGTAGTTAATATTCTTTGTTTTTTACCTGAAATTCTTCCTTTGACTTTAAACCCCATTTTATTTGATACAGTTTTTAGTAACGTAAGAGCTTCACCTGCTAAGGACATCAATGATTCACCAGCATACAATGAGAGAGCAGGATTTTTAGCTTTTCTTCTATACATAAAGTCCTACAATAGCATTAGCCTACGTAGTACCTCTCTTTTACCTAATTTCTGAAAACATTCTTTACAAACCCTATGAACTGGTGTTAACTGTACACTACAAACTGTACACATAAGTCTATCACAAATAGGACATGTATGAATAGATAACCTCCTTCTACATAGTTCACAGAGCAGGGAACTACATATACTACATATAATGACATTATCATTTAATATAGCATGGTCTTCACATATTCTCCTATTACATAAATGACATACATACTTAGCTTTTTTCTCAGAACATACTTCACAGTACTGGATATTCATTTTAGATATACCTGCATTTTATCAACATGTATAGAGTTGATGTAAAGGTTAGTATTATATAGATTAGTAATAGGCAAGGCATTGCGAAGGGTATATTAAGCACCTCAAGAATTGAGGCTATAGTCAATATTAAGAAGAAGGTATTTCTAGAGACAAGCATTACTATAGGATGTTTACCTACATCAGGAGCTCTACTGGCTACACTAGATTTAACACTATCATTAACCACCATAAGCGATAATAATATAAGAGGAAGGATGATCACAGAACCCTGAATAACTACATATTTATTTAGTAAGTATAATGATATCCCAATTAAACATATAGATTGAGAAGCAATAAATACTGTATTTAAAGACATCCTGGTAAATAATGAAATAGAACCAACTATACTCATAATATTAACTATTGTGTCATTGACTATCATTATTAGAATAAATATTAATGAGGCGAAGATGACATTTCCCAGCGATAATAATAGTGCTAATATTGCTGATAGAGCTATGAGCGTAGTACAGGGTATGAAGAAAACAGTATCAACGAATTCTCTTACTATAATGTATGATATATTAAGGATGAACTTACTATATGCATTGACAATCCTTGTTAAGGTATATTTCATTACCATGGCCTTAACCGTTGATATTTATGAATACCAATTATGAATTTCTCCAGCTACGTCTCTAATTACTTAAAAAGTAAATAAGCTTAGAGGATCATAGATGACTAAGGGATGAAGAACCACGCAGACCCTGATATCTTGATGAGGCTTGGGCAATCTGATCCCTACTCTACAACTCCAAATACATCGGTTATAACATGTCTTTTAACTAAAGATTCGTAAACGTTCCATATCCTTTTTATAGTAATATATCTAGTATCAAATCCCTTCCTCTCTAGATAATCCAATATTAATCGAGGAAATTCATGTGGATGTATACCTCTACAAGTATAGGATAACTCGATTATGGTTTGAACAAGCACACGTGATGTAGGGTAATGAGCTTTTCTTTTCTTTTTATACCTTTTGAATTCCTTCTTCTCAGCTTCGAGGACTTCCTTCAATACATCCTCAGGGATATAGTCTAAGTCTAGCTTATCTTTAACCAATTTACATTCCTCAAAGATTTTGTAGCCTATAAAGCTTTAATAATATTTTGAACATATACTCTAGTCCTGGAGATGATTTAAGGGACTTCACTGAAATATGATGAAGTGGAGCGACTATGATCCAATAATTATTAAAGCTTCAATATATCATTGGCTAGTTTTTCTGCACCATCATTATATATTGGTGGTTTCCTATCTTTAATTTCCTCAATAGCTCTTAGTAGTTCATCTTTACTTAACTTATCTAAACATATAGCATTAAGCTTTTTTGCAAGAATTTTAGCGTCTTCAATACCAGCTGTCAACCTCCATTCAGGATTTGGTACTATTATAGTAGGTTTACGATAAGTTAATGCAGCATCTATAATGGTCTTACCTAGATGTGTTATCACTAATTGTGCTCCAGCAATCCATCTCCCAAAATCTGGGTCAAAATCAAATATAGTCCATTGAGGCTTAAGCTTACGGTAATATTCTGGATTAATTCTTCCAGTTTGGAGAACAACATTATCTAAATTCGTTTCAACCATAATATCAAATAGCTGTTTATGACCATAAGTTCCACCAGTAACTAAAATATAACCTCCATTATATGGCTTATACAAGGGTTTTTCAAATAATGGTCCATAAACTTTACCGTTAGGATAAAGTTTTAACTGCTCATGCCATTGTAAAGCAATAATATCTGAAAATGACTTAAGAAGCTTAACAGCCTTACTAGGTCTCGTAAATCTAACACTACTCTCAATACTAATCACCTTTAACCCCTTAAGCTTACCTATAACTGTTGGGGGAATACTATGATTACTACCAGTGTTAACAATTACCTCATAATCACCCTTAACCTTTGACAATGATTCAAGAAATGCTTTAGGCATTCTAGCTAATAACTTAAATATACTATTACGAGGCCCTCTAGCCTTAACTACTTCAACTACGGGTCCATATTCTTTAACCTTACTTATAGTCCACTTATCACCTCTAGGGACAATGAATAGCATATCAGCTTTACCTTTAAGTCTTTGAGCTAAAGCTACGGCATAACCTGTATGACCACCGCCACTAGCCGTAATTATGATCTTCCTAGCCATACTTTCAACCAGTTACCTTAAGATAGTAACTATATTGGATTAATTTAAGTTATTGCCTAAATAGCACGAATCCTTATTACATAGTTTTACTAGAGTAAGAATAGGTGAAATAAGTGGTAAGAATCAGGATAAAGGTTAGCTCTAAGGGGCAAATAGTGATACCAAAAATGCTTAGAGAAGCGTATAAAATTAAAGAAAATAGTTATGTAATTATTGAGCCTAGAGATGACGGCTTACTTATAAAAAGCATTGAAGACCCTGATGAAGTCATTAACTGGATTAAGGCTAGGAAGCAAAGAATCGAAGGGATAAAGGGTAAACTAGGTGATTTAGCTCACATAGATCTAGAAGAGGAATTTGAGGATTGAGGATATTCATTGATGCTAGCTTAATAATTTATTTAAATATACCTTTACTCGAAGATGAAGATAAAATTATAAGGAGCTTCTATCGTAGTTTACTCAAAGAACAACTATATACTGATGTACTGGTATTTGATGAAGTTATCTACATTTCATGGAAGAAATATAAGATTCCACCTAAAGAAACAATAGAGCTTATAGATACGGCTATATTACCTTATGTAGAGATACTTCCACTATCTCTTGAAGAATACATAAAAGCTAGAGAACATATAATACGCTACAACCTTAAACCCTCAGATGCTCTACACTTAGCAGTCATGGACTCTAATGGAATTCAAGTTATAGCAACTGAAGACAAAGACTTCGATAGAACACATGTTAAAAGACTATGGATAAGATAGCATACCCCGATAATTCAGTGTTATATAGAGATGCTAAACATGTTCTCTTAGTTTATTGTTACGGATAATGACATAACTATATAGTTTTTAAAAGTTAGAGGTTACTGTGTAGAAGGATTAAATGGGTGTCAATGTTGAAGATCAATATTGATGAAGTAGTCACAGCATTAAAAAATGGAGAGCCCATTTTAATATTTGATTCAGAGGATAGGGAAAGCGAAGTAGATATGGTATTCTATGCGGGTAAAATAGATGTAGATAAAGTATATGTTCTAAGAACTCAAGCAGGAGGCCTAATATGTTATGCAACGTCATATAAAGTTGCTAAAGCCTTAGGAATACCGTTTCAACAAGAAATAATTCTTAAATGGGATAATGAATTAGCTAAATTAGTCAAGCTACCTAAATATGGAGAACCACCAGCATTTACTCTATGGATTAACCATATAAATGTTAAAACAGGGATATCTGATGCTGATAAAGCATTAACAATAGCTAAGCTACATGGAGTTGTTGAAAACGTATGGAGAAATAATGTTGAGTATGCCAAAAAGATATTCTATAATGAATTTATGACCCCAGGACATGTACCATTACTTGTTTCTAGAGGATTATCGAAGAGAAGAGGTCATACAGAATTATCAATAGCTTTAACGAGTTTAGCGAATTTACCTCCAAGTGTAGTTTTTGCTGAAATGCTTGATAAGGGGTCATCGCTTAGCCTTAAAAAAGCAATAGAGTACGCTAACAAGAATGGAATTCCATTAGTTAGAGGTGAAGACATAATAAATCTCTATAAGAGAGGGTTAATTGATGACCTATAAAATAGGAGTTGTTGATACAACTTTTGCTAGAGTAGATATGGCTAAATATGCTATAGAAGTAATAAAGAACCACCTACCTGAAGCAGAAATCATTAGATACACGGTTCCAGGCGTAAAAGACATACCAGTTGCTGCTAAGAAGTTGTTAGAAGAAGAAAAATGCGATATCGTAATAACATTTGGATGGATAGGTAAAACACTAACGGATAAGCTAAGTTATCTAACATTAAGTATAGGGCTTACACTAGTTCAACTACTAACCAATAAGCATGTAATAGATGTAACGGTTCATGAAGATGAAGCAGAAGATGAAGCTACCCTTAAGAAAATAGCAATAGATAGAGCACAAAAACATACACTAAACCTAGTCAAACTACTAACTGGAGGGAGAACAGCTTTAACCCCCTACGCTGGTCAAGGACTTAGACAAGGCTATCCAGATGTAGGGCCTATAGAATAAAAGTAGGTGGTCTATGTGAAGGAAATAACTTTAGGAATAATTGTATCAGAATTTAACTATGATATAACATATCTTATGCTACAAAAAGCATTAGATCAAGCAAAATTCCTAGGAGCTAAAGTAGCATATGTAATTAGGGTTCCAGGAGCATTTGAAATACCATTAGCTGTAAAAGAACTCCTTGAAAAAGATGATGTTGATGCAGTTGTAACGCTAGGAGCTGTAATAAAGGGTGAAACAAAACATGACGAACTAGTAGCAACACATGCAGCAAGAAAAATTCTCGACCTATCAATACAATATGGTAAACCGGTAACGCTAGGAATAATAGGTCCTGGAGCATCAAGAATGCAAGCCCTAGAGAGAATAGAAGAATATGCTAGAAGAGCTGTAGAAGCAGCAATAAAAATGGTAAAAAGGACTAGAAAACTCAAAGAATTAAAATACAAGGAAAAAACAATAACCATAGAATAATAGAATAATCACTACATTAACTACATAATCATTTTTATAACATGAGCTTAATTGTTTAGAGATCTTGGGCTGATGTCTACATTTATAATTTACCCTGCAGAGCCTAAAGCCTTGAAGAAATACCTGATGCTTAAGGTGAGCCAAGGGATTTGGAAGTAAGAGTTTTCGGTTAGGGTTGAAAGGCTCAAGGAACACTTCAAAGAATGCAATGGAACTCTTCGCTAAACAATATACTTACAAGCTGAAAGCTAGAAAGGTGCTTAACCTTTATAGTGAGTACCATGAAGACTATATGAATAATAGTAAAGGTGTTAGAACTTAGGTTAATGAAAGGTCAAGAACGGTGTCACATTTTAAAGCAAAATAGTATGTTAGGACCTCTCAGTCGAGTTTGATGGCTTTAAACCGAAGATAATATAGCCAAGGAAACGTAGTCAAAGACATTAAGATCATACAACTCTTTAAGAAAAGAACAATCGACGTAGAAGTAGACTTAAGCGGTAAAGAGATCTAAAACCTTAAGCCACCATAAACAGATACAAGAAGAATGTAAAGCCATCCCTAAATACTGTTAATTGGGAAGTTCATAGGTAATTGAAAATATATGAGAAGTAGTCAATATAGGTGAGATGAATATTGCGACACATATTCCGGAGAAGCTTGTTAAGGAGGTTAAGAGTAGAGGTTTAAATGTAGTAGACTTAACTATCTCCGCTCTATATGGTGGGCTTGATCTCAAGATCATTACTAAGTCTTGTATTGAATTAGCTAAGAAATATCTAGGTGAAGCTATACAAGCACCTGAGAAAACATATAAGGTTGTTGAAGAGTGTATTAAGGCATTAGCTGAGTATTATAAGTCCCGGAGCTTGAAGAAGTACATAAAAGAGGTTGATGGTTAACGTGACTTCTTGGAAGTGCTGCAAGAACATTAGCTGAGAAACTTAATGAACCTAGAATTGAGTACATATAGGATGCAGCTTATGATATTCATATATGGGGCAGAAAATTTTTTGATGATTGGAGGGAAAGTTTATGTAAGTTTATAGTCAAATTATTTATTGATTGGATATGTCTGAGCGTCTGTTGAGACCTAAGGAGGTTTGTAGGCTTCTTGGTGTTAGTTATGTTACTCTTCGTAGGTGAATTAAAGAGGGAAGGGTAAGAGCAGTACGAACACTTGGTGGTAAATACCGTATACCAGAGAGTGAGGTAAAGAGGTTATTAAGTGGAGTAGAGGCAAGGGAAATTAGAGCAATAATTTATGCTCGTGTAAGCTCCTCAGACCAGAAAAGTGATTTAGAGAGACAGATCCAGTACCTTACACAGTACTGCTCAGCTAAGGGTTACAAGGTAATTGATGTTTTAAGCGATATCGCTAGTGGTCTTAAGACCAACCGTAGAGGCTTAATAAAACTATTTAACTATGTTGTGAATAAGCAGGTAGACGTGATCGTAATTACCTATAAGGATAGACTTACGAGATTTGGCTTTGAATACCTAGAGTATTTCTTCAAACAATATGGAGTTAAGATAGAGATTGTCTATGGCAAGGAACCTAAAGACGCATACCAAGAACTAGTTGAAGACTTACTAGCAATTGTAACGAGTTTTGCAGGTAAACTCTATGGTATGATGAGTCATAAGAAGAAACGTCTGGTTCAAGGCTTTAAGAAGCTCTTAGAGGAGGTTGAGAAAGATGGCTAGAGTAGTGAGAACAGTAATTGTCAGGAGTATTAAGCTTCCTAGGAAAGTGTTTAGGGTTTTCGTTGAGCTTGAGGGTATGTACCGTAACATGGTAGAGCAACTAACTATGTATGCTGTTAGAAGCAAGGTTAAGAGTTTCACCAAGCTTAAAGTCCTTAAGTACCGTGAGATGAGGAGCCTTTATCCTCAACTACCTTCACATTATGTTTATACTGCTTGTCAAGATGCTAGTACTAGAGCCAAGAGCTTCCTACGGTTAAAGAAGCTTGGATTAGCTAAGAGAGATTACCCAGAAGTTAAGGGGGTTAGCATCTGGCTTAACGACCACCTATGGAAACCAAATGGATTCATCTTAATTAAAATAGCAACTCATAGAGGATGGGTTACAGTAGAGTTTAAGTCTCATAAACAGTACTGGAAATACATTAATAGAGAATGGAAGCTGGTCTCCGAAGCTAAGATAAAGCTTGATAAGAGAAATAGACAGCTCATAATCTACTTAACCTTTGTTAAGGAGGTTAAGAAGTTCAAGTCAATAGGTTACCCACCAGTTGATGTTAATGAAAATAATATTACCATGCTGGTTGATGAAGTAGCCTTCCTCTTTGAGACTGATATGG
>Ga0180301_10000796_pt1 | contig 24614 bp, 38 predicted proteins | sample GuaBasSediGuay16_FD_121797 | JGI IMG/M metagenome (GOLD analysis project Ga0180301, IMG submission 121797) | Subseafloor sediment microbial communities from Guaymas Basin, Gulf of California, Mexico - Guay16, Core 4569-2, 12-15 cm | ecosystem: Environmental > Aquatic > Marine > Hydrothermal... | reverse complement strand
GCCTATTATCAACCTTATCTTTAAGTTATGTTTTCTCTATAGATGTGAGGCTAAGTGACATGGATTTAGCAGAGAAGTTAAAAGCTATTAATGGGTAGTTGTGAATTTAATGATTGATAGTTTATGGTGGAAGTGAGGAGATTTAAAGTACTTAGGTTTAGGCAGGGGCACATAAGTTTAGATGATGATGAAGTGGTAGTTGAACAGCCTATTCATCTTTATGTTAATGGGAGGCATTTAGTAACTTTTCTTGCTTCTCCCAGCAATTTAAGGGAGCTTGCATATGGTCATTTGGCAAGTGAGGGAATTATAAAATCGATTAATGATGTTGATGAAATTGTTATTGAGGATTTCAAGATAAAGGTTAAGCTTCCCAATACTTTGATGACTAGGGTTAAGCTGTATAATACTTTGAGGATTAGATTTACTTCATGTGGTGAAATTGATAGTGGTTTTCTTAGGCTTTTAGATAGCCTGTCTAGGAGAGAGTTTTCTTCGAAGCTTCATTTTAAAGTTGAGGATATATTTGAGGCTGTTAGGCTTCTAAACACTAAGTCTACCTTGTATAGGAGGACTGGTGGCGTTCATGTGGCAATGCTTTTAGATTCCAAGTTAAATGTAGCTGGCTTCGCTGAAGATGTTGGGAGGCATAATGCAGTTGATAAGGCTGTGGGTGCAGCGATGATGAATGGTTTTATTTTAAGTGAATTATTCATGGTTTGTAGTGGTAGGCTTTCCTCTGAAATGGTTTTAAAGGCAATTAGACTTAACGTTCCATTAATTGCTTCTATCTCAGCTCCAACAGCCCTTGGGGTTGTGCTTGCTAAGAGGGCTAAATTAACTCTCATTGGTTTTGTTAGGGGTAAACGTATGAATGTTTATAGTTGCCCTGAGAGACTTGGCTTGTCATGCAAAGGTTTTCATGATTTCTCTTAAGGTGTTGCATAGCATATTTACTTCTTCCTCTGTATTGTAGATGTAGAATGAAGCTCTAACTGAGCTCTTTATGCCTAGGAATCTGTGAAGTGGTTCTGTGCAATGTAAACCTGACCTTACAGCTATATTTGATAGTTCATCGAGGAGTAGTGCAACATCATGACTGTCAATTCCCTCAATATTGAATGATACTATTCCACAGCGTTCATCAATGTTTTTAGATCCGTAGATCTCTATTTTTTCGCTTATTTTTTCTAATTGATTTATAGTTAATTTTACAAGGTTTTCTTCATGTTTTTTAAGTTCACCTTTTTCTAAGTTACTTAGATAGTCTATGGCTGCTGCTAAGCCAATTGCACCGGCAATGTTTGGTGTGCCGGGTTCAAATCTCCATGGCATGTCGTTCCATGCGCATCCGCCTAATGTGACTTTTTTAATCATTTCTCCTCCACCGAAGGGTGGATCTAAGTAATCTTCAATTCCGTCACCTATGTAGAGTACACCAATCCCTGTTGGTCCAAGCATCTTATGACCGCTAAATGCTAGGAAGTCGCATCCTAGTTCTTTCACATCGACTAGCATGTGTGGTGTTGACTGGGCTGCATCTACCAGTACTAATGCTCCAATCTTATGTGCAATTTCAGTTATTTCTCTGATTGGGTTGATGGTTCCAAGCATGTTTGAGACATGGGTTACAGCTACTAACCTTGTTTTTTCTGTTAGGTATTTTTCTAGTTGATTTAGATCTAACTTGTAATTATCTTCTAATCCTACATATTTGATTTTTATTCCAAATTTTCTTTGTATTATTTGCCACGGAACAATATTGGAGTGATGCTCCATTATGGTTGTTATGATTTCGTCTCCTGCTTCCCATTTTAATCCATATGCCACTAAATTTATTGCTTCTGTTGTGCCCTTAGTGAATATTATCTCACTTGTTTTTTGAGCATTGATGAATTTTGCAATTTTCTCTCTAGCATCTTCATAGGCTTCTGTAGCTTTTTGAGATATCTTGTATATGGCTCTATGGACATTTGCAGTGTATTCTTGATAGTATTCATTTATTGCTGATATTACTTGTCTGGGTTTAAGTGTGGTGGCTGCATTATCTAGGTAGATTAATGGTTTCTCTCTTTTTGTTAAGATGGGAAAATCTTTTCTTATTTCTTCTACTTTCATTTTATCAACCTTTTCATTCCTTATTAACAATGTTATGATTCTTTCTCCTTATAATAATTAGCTTAATATAACACTGTTAATTTTTTTCTTGGGGGCATTTAATGGAAGTATTTGATGCTGATGAATATTATATGAGGCAAGTAATTTTAAGGGAACTTAAAGAAGATGGGCAGAGACGTTTAAAGAGTTCTAAGATTTTAATAGCTGGAGTCGGCGGTTTAGGGTCAATCTCAGCCTTATACCTCACTTTGGCTGGGGGTCGGTCATATAATACTTGTAGATCAAGATGTTGTTGACATAAGTAATTTGCATAGACAAGTCCTTTTATGATTTAAATGATATTAGGCTCCCTAAAGCTGAAGTTGCAGCTAAGAAGCTAAGTAAATTAAACCCTGAAGTTGAAGTTGAGGCAATTTCAGACAATATTAATGAAGAAAATGTTTTCAATTTAGTTAACGGTGTGGATTGTGTTGTAGATGGATTAGATAACATGAGAACTAGATATCTAATTAATAGGGTATGTGTCAAATATGGGGTTCTCTATATTTTTGCAGGTGCTATAGGATTTGAAGGAAATTTAGCCGTACTAATTCCACATGAAACAACATGCTTAGAATGTTTCTTACCAGGCTTAGATGATGCATTACTACCTACTTGTGAAACTAGGGGTATTATCGATGTTACTCCCGGTATCATTGGTACTATTCAGGCCATGGAAACAATTAAACTTCTAGCTGGAATTAATAGTGGATTAAGAGGTAAACTTCTAGTCTGCGATTTCGTAACTATGGATTTTATAACTATAGATTTGAAGAGAAATCTTCAATGTAAAATCTGTGGAGAGCAAGTTAAGATCAGAAAGTCTGAGCATAAGCCTAGAATTGTAATTCTATGTGGCAGTAATACTGTCAATATCAATCCACCAAAACCTATGAAAGTAGATTTAGAAAAGATGCAGCAATTATTGGAAGACAATTACAAGCTCTTGATTAAATCCTCATTTGCAATTGCCTTTAAGTATCGCGACGATGTTAAAGTAACAGTTTTCCGTAATGGTAGAATGCTTATTAAGAATGTCAGCGATTTTGATGATGCACTTAAAATTTATTTAAGTTTAATTAGGTCCTTATCCCCTTCTATACATTATATGTTATGATGCATCTTGTAAATAGCCGTGAATTCGTAGTGCAATGATTTAGAAGTAAGCCTACTAGATAGATGAATTAAGCTGACATAATATTTCTATACTCGTATTACATAAAACAATGTGATGAGCACAAAACCTTTATGCGAGTTAGTTGTAAAATACATGCTTCCAGCTCTTAGATACTTGATAGCAAAAGAGTTAATTGAGAATTATGGTTTTCCTCAAATATCAGTAGCTAAGGCCCTCGGATTATCACAAGCGGCAATAAGCTACTATATGAATTCTAAGAGGGGGCAAAAGTGGGTTTCAATTTTATCTGAAAATGAGGAGGTCATTAGACTGATTAAATCTACTGCTAAGGAAATCGCTGAATCTAAAGAAAATGTAAATATTGACCTATGTAAACTATGTTCAATGATTAGAGAGCTAACCTTCTAACCTTCATAAATATTAGTATACTATAAATTTGAATTAAAAGCTGGAAGACCAGTTTTTCTGTAGTAAATGCTGGCTTCTAGTTCTAACTAGAGTTGAGAATTTGGGGGGAAGAGGCTCAGTGTTGCCGGGTTCTGCCATTAATTGGCAGTAACCGCCGAAGACACATCATTGCCCGTAATACTGTTATCTTCAACTGTTAATTTATTTTTACATCATGTCTCTTAGACTGCAATTAATTGATTACCAAATTTCATGGCGCCGGGGGCGGGATTCGAACCCGCGCGTCCCTTTCGGGACACAGGCTACCTAGTTTTCGCATATTTTCTCCAGGCCTGCGCCTTAAACCTGGCTAGGCTACCCCGGCTCAAATTATTATATAGTTGGTTTTGCTCTAATTTTTATTGTTTATGTTTTACCCCATGTCTTGGGATAGGTTCCTCTGTCCATTATTACTCTTTCTGTTTTTGCTACTATTCCTTTCTCTGCTTCTAGTATTTCGTTTGATGTCATTTTTGCTTTTGCTAGGGCTACTAGTTCCCCTTTTTGTGTCATTATTGCTATTAGGCTTCCTCTTCTTATTCCTGTTTCTAGTCTTAGTACTCCTGGGGCTGCTAGGTCTGCTCCATGGCATATTGCGTCGACGGCGCTGTCTCTTATTATTATTTTTGGTAGGTGTTGGATTGCCTTTTCTACTGGTAGTATTGTTTTTCTTAGTAGTGTTTCATCTTTCTCCTCAATCCATGTTTCATATGCGTCTTGTAGATCGTATAGGGTGACTAGTGTTTCATCTTCTTTTAGTGGTCCTGATCTTGTTCTTCTTAGTTCTTGCATGTGTGCTCCTATGCCTAGGACTATCCCTATATCATGGCATAATTTCCTTATGTATGTTCCTGCTTGACATCCTACTCTTATTAGTACGTCTTTTCCAGAGATTTCTAGTACTTCTATGTAGTAGATTGTTCTTATTCTGACTATTCTTTTTACTGATGATTTGAGTGGTGGTCTTTGATATATTGGGCCGATGAATTCTTCGCATACTTTTCTTATCTTGTCTTCATCTACTTCTCGGTGTAGTCGCATTACGCATATGTATTCCTTTCCTGCGTGTATTAGTGCTCTTATTGCTTTTGTAGCCTTTTTTAATGCTACTGGTAATATTCCTGTTACCTTGGGATTTCCCCGCCCGTTAAGGGCTCTAGGGTTCCCGCATGACCGGCTTTTTCTATTTTTAGTATTCTTTTCACCCATGCAACCACTTCGTGGCTTGTTGGTCCTGGGGGTTTATCTAAATTTATTACGCCGAGTTCAATGTATTTTTCAATGTTTCTTTTTAATGGTGGACAGCCATATTTTGGGTTTGTTTCCTCTTCTGCTTTGATTAAGATTTCTCTTTGGATATCTGCTGGTAGAGTTTTATATCTCTTCAATTATTTCACCAACTATAACAATATACATTTTTCCTAAAATTATGTGTAGTGATGTTAGATTTGTATTTTCACTATTTCCTTCATTTTTTCTAGTAGTCCTGCTTCTTCTAATGCTTTCTTAACTTCTTCATCTGATGCGTCTGGCTTTATTTCAATTTTATATTCTGTTGGTTCTAGGTGTTTTATGTTTGCTCTTCTTCTCTTTACTCCACTTACATCTTTTGGTCCAGTTACTAACACGTATCTGTCGTCAATTAAGTCAACTATTACACATTTTCTTCCAGCTTCTCTACCTCTAGTTTTAACGCATATTCTTCCAATTTCAATTGCAGCCATTTTCCGCACCTCAGAGCTATCTTAGGTTTCATTGATGTTAACAGTTTCTTTGTTTCTTAAACTTTTCTTTTTAATGTAGTATTCTATTAGTTTTTCTAGTATTTGACTTACTTCTTCTTCTTTCCATTTCTCTGTGTTTATTACTATATCGTAGATGCTTAGGTCATCTAGATTTATTCCATAATATTTTAGGTATCTTCTCTTGTTGCTTTCTTCTCTAATTCTTATTTCTTCAAGTGCGTCTTCAATTGATTTTCCATCTCTTTTAGCTATTCTTTTCGCTCTAGTTTTTAGGGGTGCTGTTAAGTATATTTTTATGTCTGCATAATCCTTTGCCATCCAGCCTGTTAGATGTCCGTCTATGACTACATTACCCTTTTTTGCTTCTTCTATTGTTTTATTGTCAGCTTTGAAGTCAAATTTACTGTTTACTTCAGCTTTTGAATGGAATTTTTCTAATGAAATTCCCAGCTTTAATGCCATTTGTCTAAAATATTTTCCAGTGGAGAAGTATCTTAGATTAAATTTTTCTGCTATCTTTTTGGCGTGAGTTGTTTTTCCTGATCCTGGTGGTCCACTAACTGTAATCACTATTTTGTCTTTTGTCAACTAATCTGTTGCCTCCCTTATGGCGTTTTTAATTAGTTTTTGAAGGCATGTTGAGCATATTGTTCCGCCGTATGGTCTTGTAGGTCTCTTTGAGCTTTTTGGTAGTTGTCTGAGTTTAGCAGGTCTTAGTCTAGGTACTCCGTGGAGTTCCTTTTTGCATATTGCGCATTTAGCTGGGTTTGGACGTTTTTTAAAGTAGTGTAATACAATTCTTCCACCAGGAGTTCTAACATATTTTCTTCTTAAGCTTCGAGTTCTAAGTGCTCTTCTCGGCATTTATTTCACCTCAGAATGATAATTTAAACACCTTTTGAATTATGGGTAAAGTTAGGAGTGAGCATAATATATACCAAGTTACAAAACTTGCTTTATCTCCTGCAAATGGAAGAGTGAATGGAAGGAAAGCTACAACATTTAATTCAGTGGTGAATGCTCCTGAGAATATTATGAAGAATATCCATAATGGTAACATGAATATTAGGGATGGCTTCATTCTTTCAGCCATTAATTCAGCTTCAAGCTTTTTTATGTATGGTTCTTTCTTTCTAAGTCGAATCATAAGCTTCTTGTCTCCTGATGTTAATGCTTTTCTCATCTCTCTTCTCCATTGAGATATTTCGGATGCATATTCTCTTAACTTCTTTACATCTAACATGAGATAGTTGGCTAGTACGGTTGTTAATCCCACTCCGAGACTTATGACTAAAACTGATATTGTTGATAGTGGTGGATATCTATATGGGCCGAGGAGATTTCTAATTATGTCAACCAGCCAATCTAACACTATGCCTCCCTCACGTCTAATAATATTATGCTGATGTTGACCTTCTATTTTTTAGGTTAAAAATATTGCTATTTCTCACCCATTATTCTTCTAACCATTGGATAGAGTTCCTCTATTTGTTCTTGAGTTAGAATGTTCCAGTATTGATAGATTATTCCTACTGTCAATAGTACTCCCATACCTGAACCTATTGCACCTATAAGGTCTGCTAATGCTGCTATTATTGCAACTATGATTCCGCTTAGTACTGTTAATGTGGGTATGTATCTACTCAATAATTTTTCAATTATTTTAGGTGATCTTCTGAATCCTGGGATTTGAAGTCCTGCTTGAACTAGTTGTTGAGCTTGATCTCTGGGGCTTAGTCCTGAAGCTTCAACCCATATGACTGCGAATAATACTGAGCTTGCAATTAGTATTAATGAATATATTACGGCATGTAGTGGGTCGGTCATAACTGAACTTAATCCTGTTGGGGGAGTTACATAGTATGCTAGTCCTCCTATAGGTGAATTATTAGTGGCGTTAAACATTCCCAGCCAATTTAGAAATACGTTTGTGTTATTGTAGTTAAATTGCCTCCAAACCATTAGTGAAACTATTTTTAAATCTACAAATAGCATGGAGGTGAAAATTATTGGAATATTTGATACGTATAGGAGTTTTAATGGTATTTTTGTTCTTAAACCTCTATACTTAGGAAATGCAACGGGAACTTCTATTCTCATTCCTTCTAGGTATATTACAAATATGAATATTAGTAGGGTTGCAATTAGTCCAGCCATTCCTGGTAGGGCGCCTGGTCTAACAAAAGCGTTCCATATGCTTTCTCCACTAATTATTGTTTGTATGAAGGCTAATACTGCTCCTAAATATTTTCCATCACTAGCAATTAAGGGAGAGAATGTTTGCCATGCAATTTGCTGTGCTATTCCTGTTGCGATGAAAAGGCTTACTCCGCTGCCAATTCCCCATCCCTTTTGAACCATTTCGTCAAGTAACATTACTATGAGTGTTGCTATCATTAGCTGTACGAATACTAGAATTATAGCGTCGATGGGAAGTGGTCCGAAGGCTCCCCCTAATATGTATGCTAGGGATTGAATTGCACCCCATACTAGAGCCATCAACTTTTGTGCTCCTGTATATAATGCTCTATCTCTTGGATCTTGGAAGTCTACCTCTAGAATTCCTGATCCGACCAGTAATTGCATTATTAGTCCTGCGGTTACTATGGGTCCAATTCCAAGTTCCATTAATGTTCCACGTTTGGCTGCAAATAGCATGCGCATATATAGGAATGGGTCGTATCCTACTCCTCTAGTAATGCCGTAAAGAGGTATTTCACTCATGACTAGATAGATTGTTAGTACGATGGCTGTCCATATGATTCTGTCTCTTAATGCTAATTTTCTTTCTGGTCTAGATACTTCGGGAATTACTCTTATTATTGGCTCAAGGATGTCAAGCGCCTTAGGCATTTTCCACACGCTCAGATGCTATTAATTTGTTAATTTATTATACTTTAATTACTTCTCCACCTGCTTGACTTATTTTTTCTTCGGCTTTCTTTGAAATATAAGGTGTAATGACAATGAGTGGACGAGTTACTTTTCCTCTGCCTAAAACCTTGTTGTATCCTAGCTCTAACACATTTATTACTACTTTACTTTCTTTTAGTTCTGCTTTTCCTTTTCTTAGTAGTTCAGAGGCTATTTCATCTAGTAACCCTATGTTTATGACTTTTTCATTTGCTCTCATACTTAATGGTGTTTTAAATCCATGTTTTCCAAAGTAATCTGGAGCATATTTTCTCACCCAAGTCCAGTGATGTTTATGTCTGCCTGATCTGCCGAATCCACCCTTCTGTCCTTTACCTCTGTGTTGCCCTGTTATTCCCCATCCGCAAGTTCTGCTTCCTCTGTACTTTCTTATTTTTTTCCTTCTACGTACAACCATTTTTACCACCTAGTTTATTTTAATGTTAGTTCTCTTGGTAGATTGTTTCTTCTTCTTTATTATGATTTCTAGTACTCCATTTCTATAGGTTGCTTTAATGTTTTTAACTTCTATATTTGGCGGCAAATTTATTTCTTTATGGTATTTTTTATCTTCATTTAGAACCGAGATTATTAACTTATTTGACTTTACTCTTAATTTTATGTTTTCCTTTTTCACTCCAGGTAATTCTACGTAAATTTTTATAGATTCCTCTTCTTCAATAACATCGATTAACGGTTCTATTTCTTCTTTTATAAAGGTCTGATTGAGATTTGACTTTATGTTTCCAAATTCTCTAATTACTGGTTGACCATTGGGTCCTATAGAGATTGAAAAACCATATACGAATGGTTTGTTTAAATTTTTAAATTCAAGGTTTCTTTCTGAAAAGAAATTCTCTAAGATTCTCCACATTATTCTTTCCATTTTTTCTAGTTCATCAAAAATATTATCATATGGAAAATGCTTTTTCCTTCTTTTAAACCAGTCATCATCAAACATGGTAAGCCTCCAAATATTAACACATTTTTCTTATTAACTCATTTATTTCTAATCCTCTATATCCTAATTCTCCACCTGCTCCATAATGCTTTTTAATACTTCTCTTAAATCCTCCACTTGGAGGATGCAGTCTAAATACAGGCTTAAGTTTGGGTATATCTTTTAATGATATTTTTCCATCGAATATAGCTTGAGCTAATTTCTCTATACTATTTATTCCTACTGTTTTTTGTATGTATTCGTCAGTTATCTTCTTTCCTCCTTCTAATTCTCCTCTTCTTCTTAATAGGTATGCTAATGTTTCAGGTGTTATTTCTCCCCATGTCACGTAGTCTATGACCTTTTTTAGCATTCCCATGTAGCTTGGTCTGTCATCAATTATTACGGCATGGTTTTTTCTATGAAGTCTAAGCATTTCTAACGTGTCTTTTACTTCTCTTGATATTCTTACTCTTCCTCTTAATCTTATTACTGCTAATAATCTTGGCAAAGCCAACTACCCCACAGTTCTTCTTTTCAAGGTCTTTTTAAGTGCATTATAAGTGGCCTTTGCAAAGTTTAGTGTAGTTCTAGTTTCTCCTCTTGTACGTGTCCAGACATCTTGTATCCCTGCTAGTCTCAATACCATTTTTGCTGTATCTCCTGCAACTAATCCAACTCCTCTTGGTGCTGGAATTAATGTTATTTCTACGCTTCCACTTTTACCTACAACTTTAAATGGTACGCTGTGTGGTCTATTGCATGAGCATTCCCAGCTTCCACATCCTCTCTTTACTGGGATCACGTGTAGTTTTGCGTTTTCGATTGCTTTGTTGATTGCGAATCTTAGTTGCTTAGCTTTTGCTGTTCCTATTCCAATTAATCCATCTTCGTTACCTATTACGACTGCTACTTTAAACCTGCTCATTTCACCGGCGTCTGTTTGTTTTTGTACGATGCTAATGTCTATTATTTCATGCTTTAGGTCTGGAATTAAAGCGTCTATTATTTCTGGCTCCATTATAGGTAAGTTTAATGCGTATATTTGGTATATTGAAACTATTTTTCCTTCTTTAACTAGTCTTCCTAGGGTTGTTCTTGGAACCCATTCTTCAATATTTGTCACGTATCTACTCATAGATTTTCACCCTCTAAACTCCTTCATAATTTTTTCTTTTATTTCCTCAAAGTGTGTGGGTAGATTTTCTGGTGGTAAGTTTGATTTTAAGTAGATTGAAAATTGTCTTTCATATTTTTCTGGATTGTTTTCTTTAAGTAATAATGCGTATTTTGCTATATGTTCACCTTTAATTCGTTCTTCGCTTGGTAGTTTTTCTTCTCCATATGGTATTTCTAGCCCTGCATCTACTGCGCCTTTAAGTACGGCAAATACTCTAGCACCCTTAACTGGTCTATGTAATCCTATGTCTATTATTGCTTCTTTTACTCCTGCTTTAACTGATTTCAATCCAATTAGTAGTCCGGTGAGATATGCGGCTGGTGTGTTTGAGAATGATGCTTTCCAGCCGTATTTTTTTAATTCACTTGAATGAGCTGACGTTATAACTCTGTCACCTTCAACCTTTGCTTCAACTAATTGTGCTATAATGTATTTATTGGTTTTTCTCACTACTAATCTCGGCTTCCCAGAGATTATCATTCTCATTCTTTTTCGATAGTCTGTTTTTCCTTCTCTTCTTCTTCTGAACGGTACTCTGTATCTTGCTCCTCTAGCCATTTTATCTCCTCCTTGCTAAATCGTGTTCTCTAATATATGTCTTTATGTGTGCGATGCTTGTGAATGCACCGCCTTTCACCATCATGTATAGTTTTCTGTAAACCGATCTGCTTATTATTCTTCGTTTTCTGAGAAGTTTTAGGAATTTTCTTTGTGCTCGCACTTTTATTATCCACATTCTCTTCCTACTTATTGTTGAGCCTTTTCTGCTTCCTAGACCTTTCCTTCTCCCCCTCCTCTTTTGAAGCATTTTCTCTCTTATTCTCCCTCTGCTTATTCCTTTTACGGGTTTTGCTTTTATGATGCCTTCACGTATTAATATTTTCACGTCTTCTCTAGTCATAGCTTCAGCTACTCTATCTAACTGTTCTGGATCTATCCATACTCTATTCTCGCCTACTCCAAGTATGTCTGCAGCTAGTCGTCTAACTGTTCTAAGTGTTAATGGCATGTTTTACACCTCTGCTTCTTGTATTTCTTCAATAATTTCGCCGGCGTTTAATATTTTTAACCCTAATTTAAGTGCCTTTTTCACAATTTCAATTCTTTTCCTTTTTCCAACTGTGTGAGCAATTCGTATTGCATAGACTTTGGGATCAATTTCTTCAAGTTCATTTGGATTTGAAACAATTTTCTCTTTATATCCTGATGGATGATATCCTCTAACTGTTTTTGGGCTTCTGTAGCCTACTTCAACTGCTGGAGGGTATCCTTTTCTTTTCAGTCTATGTTTGTCGTCTAATCCTTTGGGTTTCCTCCAGGAGGTTCCTAGTCTTTTTAGCTTCCAGTGCCAAGGTCTAAGAAATCTTATCTCCCTTTCCTTTAGTTTTTTCCTTATTTTTGCAATTTTTTCTCTTTGCATTTTAATCACTCCTTAGCGTAAATGTAGATGCCGTCTAGGAATACTCGTGGGTCTTTCCCTTTAATTCTAGTTGCTAATTCTATATTTGCTGCTGTTTGACTTACTGATTCAATGTCTATTCCTTCTATGATGACCTCATCTTCTTTAACTGAAATTTTTACATCTCCAATTATTTTAGCTATTCTTGGAACCTTTTCACCTAAAAAGTTTTCAATTATAACTATTTTACCCTTTGTTTTAACTGAAATTGGGAAGTGAGCGTAAACAATTTTCATTTTATATTTAAACCCTTTAGTTACTCCCTTAATCATATTTTTTATATGTCCTGCAATTGTGCCAACTAATGCTTTGTCTTTCTTTTTAGGTAAAAATGATTCTATAATAACCTTATTATTTTTAACTCTAATCATAATATTTTTAGCATGAGTAAAATCTCTTTCAAGTTTACCTTTAGGTCCAGATATAATTACTTTTTTTCCCTCTACTGTTACTTCAACTTCTTCAGGGATGTCTACTACTTTTTCTTCCTTCAAAATTTTAGCCATTTTTATCACCTAGTAGACGTATGCTAAGAGTATTCCTCCAATTTTTAGTTTCTTTGCCTCTTTATGGGACATTATGCCTTTAGGTGTTGATACGATTATTATTCCAATATCTCTTGCAGGTAGATATTGTTTTTCCCATTCTTCGATTTCTCTGTATTTAATTGGGAATCTTGGACGTATTGCGCCGCATTTATTTATTCTGCCTAGAAGTTGTACTCTTATTTTTCCAGCTCTTCCATCATCTATTAATTCTATTTCACCTACATAACCATATTTCTGCATTATTCTTAATACATTTGCAATTAGTTTTGATGCGGGCATTATTATGCACTCGTTTCTACCTCTATATTCGTTATTCATTATTGTGGCTAATGCATTTGAGAGGGTATCCGTCATTGTCATATTCTCACCTCACATGTACTTTTTGAATCCAATTTTTTCTGCAACTTCTCTGAAGCATTGACGGCATAGCATTAACCCGTACTTCCTTATTATTGGCCCATGAGATCCACATCTTCTACATCTTCTACTGCCTTTGCCGAATCTTCTCATTTTTGGTGGTCTATACTTTCCCATAATTACTCCTCCACGATTTCTACTCCAAATTCTCTTTTCATATACTCCATGGCTTCAATGGCGGTTACTCTATGTTTTTTATCAATTCTTGATTTTTTAATTCTTCTTCTCATCACCCTATATCCTGGTCTTTCAAGGGATATGCATACATCCATGCCAAATATTCCTATGTTTGGATCATATTTTGTTCCAGGAATATCTATATGCTCTCTTATTCCGAAGGAAATGTTTCCATATGGGTCAAAACTTCTAGCTTTAATTCTATTTCCCACTGCTACCAATGCTCTACGTAAAAATTCCTTAGCTTTATTTCCTCTTAAAGTAACTACACATGCTATATTTTCTCCCTTTCTTATACCGAATTCTCTAATTGTTCTTTTCGCTTTTCTCCTCAATGGCTTCTGTCCTGTCAAGCTTTCCAGTACCTTTACTGCTTTCTCAAGTTTTTCTCCAGATTCTCCAACAGCTATATTTACGACTACTTTTCCTATCTTCACTCTCTGCATGGGATTTATTTTCTCTTCAGTCATCACTAGTTCTTCTTCCATTTTATAACACTCCTTCAGGGAGGGATATTACTGGTTCTTCGTATCCTATTGTGAAGACATAAAGTAAGCTTGTTTTAATAATATCTTTACTTGGAAGTTCGATTGTAACTATGCTTCTATGTCTTCCAAATCCCTTCTCAACTTTTAAAACTTTACCAACCAAGCCTATATTTTTTCCTCCTATAACCATTACAAGAGAGTTTTCACCAAATTTTATATGATCTAAAATATCTTGTTCAGGAATGCTAATTTTAAGAACATCTAATGTCTTAAAAACGTCTTCAACTGGTTTTTTAGGATCTGAAATCTTTATTACATGATTTCTTCCATCATGTAAATTTAATTGTATATGCCCACCCTTAACGGTTCTCTTATCCTCTATTCTACATAACTTAAATTTCGCTTCTTCCTCTGTTATAGGGTGAAGTATGAAGCCTTTTTGTTTATGGGGGAGAACCCTATAATACTCCTTTGCGTCAGGTATTTCTATAACATCCATCAATCCAACTGGGAATTTATGGTCAATTCTAACTTTTCCATCAACTTTTATTTTTCTCTCTTTTATTATTCTTCTAGCTTCTCTAGCTGTTTCAGCATAATTCAAGATGTCTCTTACTATTACAAGTAGGGGGATGCATCTATCAAGTGGATGAGGACCGGGATTTGGCTTAACAGCAAATTTATATGCTTTCCTATGTATAGGCCAGAAGGCGGGTGAAGGGAATCTTTTTAAATGTCTTTTAGGACCTTTTTTACCCATTTTATTTTACCTCCATTTCTTCAAGTTTTTCCCTTCTTCTACGGTCTGATAAATCGAGTTTGGTTATCATGACTTTTGAGGGGTGGATTGGAACTGGAATTATAGTTCCATCTGCCTTTCTCCTCGTTACTCCCTCGACGTGAATTCTAAAGTTCTTTAAATCAACTTTTAAGACTTTTCCTTCATATCCTGCATAGTCTCCTCGAAGAATAATTACAGTATCTCCTTTTCTAACTGGGAGAGATCTCCTATCATATTTAGCTCTTAGCTCTGGAGATAGTGGTGCTGCCATCATTTTATGCCTTTTATGGAATGGTGCTTTAAATTGCGCTTTTCTTTGTTTCTTCGGTTTTTTCGATTTTGTTTTCCAATAAAGTTCCTTCAATATAAATCACCTAGTTTAAATTATAATTGTGGCTAGACCTGCAATTCTAGGCCATCGTTCAGCTGCTTCTTTGGCTACTGGTCCTCTTATTTCTGTGCCCTTTGGTTCTCCTTCAGGGGTTACTATTACTACTGCATTGTCTTCGAATTGAATCCATGTTCCATCCATTCTTCTGAATGGCTTCCTTTGTCTCACCACTACTCCTCTTAATACTTGTCTTCTCATCTCCGGTGTTCCCTTCTTTACTGATACTATTACGAGGTCTCCGACAGCTGCTTCTGGTAGTCTTCTTAACCTAGTTTTGCTTCCTAATACTCCTAATATTTGAACTACCTTTGCACCACTATTATCTGCGCATTTAACGTATGCGCCTACTGGTAGACCTGGACTTACTCCATGTCTGTAGGATACGCCTATTGCTCCTTTTATCCCTCGTTTAGCCATCTATTTTCCCTCCACCTTTTCTATGACTACAAATGAAACTGTCTTGCTCAATGGTCTGCATTCCATTATTTTAACTTTATCTCCCTCTTTTGCATTTATGCATGGAGGATTATGTGCGGGTATTCGTGATCTTCTTTTTTCATATCTTTTATATTTTGGAACGTAATGTAGGTAATCGTATTGTACAATGACTGTTTTAGGCATCTTTGAGCTTACAACAACTCCTTCTAATAATCTTCCTCTAACTGATATTTTTCCATGGAATGGACATTTAGGGTCATCACATTCTTGCTCTGGAGGTTTTATTCCTGGGACACCTATATTCTTTGTTGGCATTTTACCACCTTCTCCTAAACTTCTTCTTAATTCTATCTTCAGGTCGACCTACGATTACTTTTCCGTCAACTTCAACTATACTCCCATCGGGAAGAGTGAAGTGTATGGTGACACATTTTTTGGGTATTGTTTTTATTTTCTCATTTTTCATGATTCGAATGGTCTTCATGGTTTCATCAACTACTATTCCTTCAATGCCAATGTAACCTGGATGTGTGCTTTTTACAATTTTAGCTTTTAATCCTATTAGTTCATGTCTAACGAGATTTCTAGGTGTTATCTTCATGTTACTTCCTCCTAATTCCAAGTTCCTCTTCTCTCTGAACTGTTAGTATTCTTGCTATGGCTTTTCTCAGCTCCTTTATTTGCTTAGGATTATCTAGTGGTGCACCGCTGGCTGCCATTCCCCTAATTCTAGTCAGTTCTGCTCTTAGCTCATTTAGCTTCTTCTTTCTTTCCTCTGGTTTCATTTTTCTAATGTCACTAATTCTCAGTATTGGCACCTTCCATCACACCCTCCTCAGTCTTAGGGTAAACTTCCTTAATTATGATGTCGTCTGGTGTTTTTGTTGGTGGCATTATTCTGACTTTAATACCGTATATTCCTGGTTTTAATGCAACATAAACTGTTGCTTCATCAACTAATTCTTCATATGGTTTGCCTGACTTTAATAATTCTCCAGCCTTGTATTTTTCATATCTTGCTCTTTCGGTTCTTAGTTTTCCACTGATTATTATTTCAACTCCTTTAGCTCCAGCTTCTACTATTTGTCTAAGAGCTATGAAAGCTGCTCTTCTGAAATGTATTCCCCTTTCCATTGCTCTAGCAATTCGTAGTGCCATAATTTTCGCATTTAGTTCTGGAACTTGGACTTGAGCGACGGCAATCTGTGGATTTTCTACGCCAAATCTTTTCTCTAGTGTCTCAGCTAAGTCCTTAATGTTTAATCCTCCTCTTCCAATTACGATTCCCGGTCTTTCCGCATAGATTGTAACTCTAGTTCCTAGTGGTGTTTTTTGAATTTCAACTCCAGCATACCCAGCTCTCTTAAGTCTTTCAGATAGATATTCATCTATCTCCATTCTTTTTAATCCTTCAGCTACAAAGTATTTCTTCACATTTGTCATTCTTCCTCCTCCATGACAACTACTTCAATATGGGTTAGTTGCTCAAAGTATGGTGTTGCTCTGCCGAAGGCTCTTGGTATATACTTCTTTATTTTAGGTCCTTTCTGTGCAGCTATATGGATTATTCTTAACTTTTCAATATCTAGACCTTTATATTCAGCGTTAGCTTCAACGCTACTTAATACCTTTAATATTTCTTTTGCAGCTTTAACAGGATATCTAACTATAGGCCATCCCTCAATTCCTCTATGATGAGCTTGCTTTCCAGTAAATCTTTTAAATGGGATGGGTTTTTTCATTTTAATTACATCTTCAAGATATTTTTTAGCATCAGATAACTTCATACCTTTAATATAAGCGCAAACCTCACGAGCAGCCTTAAATGAAATACGTAAATCACGTCCACTGGCCTTAGCCATTCTATCCGGATCTACCTCAATTATTGAATATCCCCATGTGGGCATCTACTTCCACCTACTACCTCTTTACTGCATGATTTTAGACTAAGCTTTTTTAAAATAAATTCTATAAAAAGTTTGCTTTACTTATTATGCATCATTCATGCTTTATTAGGGGATTATCCTTATTGCGTTTATTATTTTTTCTGGTGGGGTGTCTAGATGGCAGTATATGTAAGCTGCACTTTTATTCCAATAGGGAGGTCCAATTCTGGAGAATAGGGTGATTATTTTTCCATTGTGGCTGATCTTATATCCCTTTAACGTTGCTTCATGACCTCTAAGAATGATTTCACCTTTCATGATTTCAAGAAATTTTAGTGTACAGTCTATTCCAAAGATTTTTCCAGCTCCTCTGGGGGATGGATATGCTCCTTGAATGCCGCTTTCATCCGGGTCATTCCACAATATTTCGGTTAAATGTGGTTTTTGTGGGTGGAGCTCTCTTGCTAATGCTACATCGTTTATGCTCTTAGCTTCTGTTGGTACTCCCCCGTGAAGCATTATTATTCCTTGTTTTGTTTTCGCGGTATGAGGCATGACATTGAATAGTTGCCTAAACTTCAAGTATATTAGTGTCGCTTCATCCTCGAATTTGTGATATAATTCGTAGGGTAGGGTGTGTGGGTGTGCTATTAAGTCATTAGGGCCTTCATGATTTCCTCGAAGAAGTATTATGTGGTCTGAGTATTTCTCCTTTAATTTTAATGCTAGCATTAACGTTTCAAATGATTTTACTCCTCTATCAATATAATCCCCTAAAAATACGACGTATACTTTCTTGTTTTCCAATTTATCTATAATTGCTTCTCTCTTCATTATCTCTATTAATGTGTCAAGGTCTCCGTGAATGTCTCCAATAACTATGATTTCCTTTTCCTTGTCTTGTATTTCTATTAATCCTTTGTTTATAATTAAATTTCCAGAAGACTCTGTTGTTATTTCTTCTTCGTGTATTTTTATGATGTCATCTATGAAGTCTATTATTTCACCGGTTTTTGTCTTTGATATCCAATTCAATATTTTCTCCATTAGCTCTTTTCCTCACATTTATATGCGATGGCTGATACTTCTAAGAGTGCATTTTTCGGTATGCTTGCTCCAACTGTAGTTCTTGCTGGCGGTTTTTCCTTGAAGTATTTTGCGTATTCTGCATTGAATTTAGGGAATTGACTTAAATCGTTTAGGAATACAAATACTTTTACTATATCATTCATGGTGTAGCCTGCAGCTTCAACTATTGCTTTGATGTTTTTCATTACTTGCCTTGTCTGCTCCTCTATTCCTCCCTCAACTATTTTTCCAGTCTCAGGGTTTATTGGTATTTGACCTGATATGAAAAGAAATCTTCCAATCTTAATTGCTTGGCTATAGGGGCCTGCAGGTTTAGGAGCTCTATCTGTGAATAAAGCTTCTTTTTTCATGTTTTAAATTATATTGTACTTACTTTATAACCTCTCTTCTCTAAATTGTTGATGATTTCACTTACATATTTTGGGTCTTGTACTTCGACTGTTAATAATACGAGTGCGCTTCCCGGCTTTATTTGAGGTGATATTCTATCTATTGCTATGTCGAGTATATTTGCTCTAGCTTTGGCAATTATTCCTAAAACTGATTTTAATGTTCCTGGTTTATCCAGCATTTCTACGATTAATCTTAGAACTCTTCCTTCACTTATTAAGTTCTTTTCCAGTATGGTTGAGAGTAGTGAGGGATCGATGTTGCCTCCTGATACTACTGCTACAACCCTCTTTCCTTCAACATCTATTTTTCCAGATAATATTGCTGCAACAGAAACTGCTCCTGCTGGTTCAGCCACTACTTTTGCTCTTTCAAGTAGCTTGAATATTGCATCGCTAATTTCATAGTCATCTACAAGGACTATGTCATCTACAAGTTTTGACACTATATTGAAGGTGTATTTTCCTGGACTTTTTATTGCAATTCCATCAGCAATTGTGTTTATGTTTTTTATCTTAACTATCTCCTTCTTCTTTAAGCTTAGATACATTGATGCAGCTCCTTCTGCTTCTACGCCGATTATCTTTATGTTTGGATTATGCTTCTTTACTGCAATCGAAATGCCTGATATAAGCCCTCCTCCACCTATTGGAACCACAATGATATCTACATTTTTTAGCTGATTTATAATCTCGAGACCTATTGTCCCCTGTCCAGCAATTATGTCGATGTCATTGAATGGGTGGATAAATACTGCATTTTCTTTTTTAGCTAAAGTCATTGCTTTTTCATAGGAGTCCTCTAAAGTTTTGCCGTGAAGTATAACCTTTGCGCCGTAACCCTTGGTTGCCGATATTTTTGCTGCTGGTGCAAATTCTGGCATGAATATTATTGCTTCTACACCTGCTTTTGAAGCTGCATAAGCTACTCCTTGTGCATGATTTCCAGCTGAAACTGCAACAACTTTCTCTATTTTATGTTCTGAAATTAATTTAGAGATCTTATAAAATGCTCCTCTAACCTTGAATGAACCTGTTTTTTGTAGATTTTCAAGTTTTAGGTATACTTCTCCCCCTGTCCATGAGCTAAAGGTTCTTGACTTGTCTAGTGGAGTTCTATGAATTATTCCTGTTAATAGCTTATTTGCTTCAAGTGTTTTTCTATAAATTTCGTCTATCAGCTCCATTTATTTCTCCCACTTCTCTAAGATTTCTTTAAGTAATTGATATTGTCTTTTTACGTCGGAATAGAATTTTTCTAGGATTTCTAATGCTGATTTTCTAGCTTCACTACCTACCTCTTTTATTATTTTCTGTATGTCATCTGGCTTTGTTAAGGGTATGTTAAAAATTAACTCTGTTAAAATTGTTAGTAAGCCATCTGCAATGGCTTCTTTTAATGGTTTTTCTCCTATTTCAATTTCATGTCTTCGTGGTAGGCGGTGAAACTTGAACATGGTCATTTTTGTTTTCTCTAGTATCTTATGATGTAGTTCATTTAGTTTTCCAAGTAGTTTTAGGTGTTCAGTGTATTCTGGTTTTCTTCTACCTATTATCTCCAGTAAGTCACTTTCTCTGATTTTTCGCTGAGCTATGGTGCTTAATAAGTTGTCGCTAAGGTCGTAGGTTCTTTCATCAATTTTTTTGACTAATTTTCTTTTAACTAGGCTTTTTAATGCTCTTTCTATTTCGCTTCTGCTTCTTCCAGTTCTTTTCATCATGCCGCTAACAGATATGGGTCCGTGATAAATTATTATATTTAGTAAATCTACTAATTTCAAGGCTCTTCCCATCTAAATTTATGTTTTAACGATTAATTTATTCCCTTTCATTGTGTTAAAATTTTTCGTTTCTTTTATCATTTCAAAGTAAGTTTTTTTAATGATTTCATTTTTCTTAATGCCTAATTTCTTTAATAATCCTAGTATTTTCTTTTCTCCTTCCTCTATTTCTTTTGAGATTACTTCAATTTCAATGAATTTGCCTAGTTTTTCTACTTCATCAAGATTAATTCGCATATTGTCAATGAGCCAGGTTTCCCTATTTTTTCTTATTTCCATAACTGGTTTAAATCCTAGCTTTAATAGGATTTTCTTCATTGAGTTAAAATCTGGGATGGGGGTTTCAATTTCTAGTCTGGCTTTTAGATTAGATTTTATTCTTGAGCCTTTATATGTTAAGTAGGCTTCTTCTCCTATCTTTCGTATTCTTAGTGCTTCATCTGTTTCTTCAAAGTTTTTACATGGATGTTGAAAGTAAATATCTATTTGTTGACCTTTAAATAATATTTTTCCACCTATTTCCTTTATTCTATTTTTAATGGTTTGAAGGTTTGTTATGGGTGCTTTTACTTCTATTTCCAATACTTTTCCCTCAAGTAATAACTGTTGAGATAACATTTATAAGCCTCTCAATAAGCATTACCTATAGCTGAGAGGGAAAGGTGAGATCATGCCTAGAGTATTCACGTATAGGGGTTATACAGTTGAGCAATTATTGAAAATGCCCATGGATCAGTTTATTCAGTTACTTCCATCTAGGCAGAGGAGAAGTTTGAAGAGGGGTTTAACAGTAGAGCAGAGAAAATTACTTGAAAGAATTAGAGAGGCTAAGAAGCTTATGGAGAAGGGAGGAAAGGTGACTATTAGAACGCATTGTAGAGATATGATTATTTTGCCAGAAATGGTTGGCTTAACTATTCATGTACATAATGGTAAAGAGTTTATTCCAGTAAACATAACGCCAGAAATGATTGGTCATTATTTAGGTGAATTTGCAATAACTAATAAACGTGTTATTCATGGAGCTCCTGGATTGAGAGCTACACGTTCAAGTATGTATGTGCCATTAAAGTAAGGCTATCCATTTATCACTTTACTTTATCAATTAGCTGTGCATTTACTTCTCTGATTATTCTTCTTATTGGTATCTTCAGCTCTTCTGCTATTTTCCTAAGATCTTCATATTCTGGTTTTACATTAAGTATTTCTCCCTCTTCTAGATATGCAATTTTTACTCTTATGTTGAATTCTCTTCCTCCTAGATTTATCTTAACTTTTTCTATTTTTCTTTTGACTATGATTCTCGGAGTTTTAAGTATTCTTACTCCAAGTGTACCTGTTTCCTTTATTAAGGTCTTAGCTATTTTATGATAGTCTTCAATTTTTGTTAAAGTTCTTACTATATATACTGGTCGATTTTTCTTGCCGATTGAAGGTGTGATTGTTACGTCTAAGGCTCCTTCCTCAATGAGTTTATTTATCATGTATCCTGCTATTTCACCAGTTATATCATCTAAATTTGTTTCTAGAACTATTATTTCGTCTCTTGTTATTGTGTTTGATTCCACTCCTTCAACTATTCTTAATACATTAGGTATTTTTTCAAAGTCTTTACTTCCTGCTCCATATCCAATTTTATTGATTTTAATTGGTGGGTAGAAGTCAACTACATTATTTGTGAGTGTGACGAGTAGGGCTGCTCCTGTCGGTGTGGTTAACTCTTCATTTATTGGTGTTGATGAGCATTTAAATTTGTGTTTGGCTAGAATTTCCAAGGTGGCTGGTGCTGGTGCTGCAATTAATCCATGTTTCATTTTAATGTATCCTCCTCCTAGAGCGGGGGGAGTTGTGTATATCTTGATGTTTCCTTTGAAGAACCCTATTTCTTCTAAGATCAGAGCTGTTCCTATGATATCTAAGAAGGTATCAGCCGATGCTAGTTCATGAAGATGTATGTGATCTTTTTCCCCATGTATTTTCCTTTCAGCTTCAATTAATTCATCTATGGTTTCTAATGTGAATTTCATTGTTTCTGGTGATAATTTCATTTCTTTACATACTTCTATAAAGTATTCTCTTATTTTACTGGAATTTATGCCGTTTATTTCTTCTTCTATTTTAGTGACTATTTTCTTAGCTTTAATGCTCTTTTTTGTTTGCTCAATAATTTCTACATTTATTTTCTTGCAATATGGTAATTTTTCTTCAATTATATTGGTTAGCTTTTTAATTTTCTCTTGGTTATCATACAGGTCTATTAATGCTGCTAATAACATATCTCCTGAAATACCTGCTATTCGTGGGTCAATTATTAGTACTCTCATTATTTTCTCCCTCTGAATTTGGCTACTCTATTGGCTATTAAGGTTGCTGTAATTGCTGCTCCTATGCTGTTGTCTATGTTTACTATGACTAGTCCTGGTGAGCATGATTGAAGCATGGATAATAGTGCGGCTACACCTTTTCCGCCTAGGCCATATCCACGTGATGATGGAAGTCCTATGACTGGGATGTTGACTAGTGATGATATTATTGAGGGTAATGCTCCTTCCATTCCTGCTATGACTATTATTACATCTACATCATTTTCAATTATTTTTTTGACTGCATTAATTGTTCTATGTAATGCAGCTATTCCTACATCATAAATTGTTATGGCTTCACAGCCCATTTCTTCAACTATAATTCTTACTTCATCAGCTAGCGGTATATCTGCTGTTCCAGCAGCTATTATACCTACTTTTCCTCCAGTTTTTATTGTTTTTAATTCTTTTTTCTTTACGATTGCCACTTTATTTGAACTGCTTTTTAGAACAATGTATTTTTCACTTAATTCATCTAGGATTCTATGATGTTTATCTTGTATTCTTGATATTATTGCTTTTCCTGTTTTTTCAACCATTTTTACTATTGCTTTTCTTAATGTTTCTTCGTCTTTATATTCAGCGAGTATTATTTCTGGTATCTCTTTTCTTAATTCTCTACCAATATCTAGCTTTAGTTTTTCACCTATTTCCTCTAATGCTAGTAATTGGATTTGTTTTTCAGCTTCTTGGATTGTTATTTTTTGTTCTAATAGTTTTTCTAAAATCTCTTTTAATTTCATCTATACTCCTCACTGGAATAATTTAATTGTCAAAAATGATAGATTGCTTCTTGTTTATAGATGCTTCTCTTTGGGTTCCTTTAATACTATGAGCCAGAAAGCTGTTTCAACTATGCAAATTGCCATTGAAACTTGAAATGCTAGTATTGGATTTATGGAATATAAGTATCCTGTTACCATGTTTCCCCACAGCATTCCAATTTCCATTGATATTGAAGTTAATGCGTCAACTCTACCTCTATACTCCTTTTGAATTATATCTCCCATATATGTCTGCCAGGCAGGAAAGCTTATGGTGTTGGATATTGAGCTACTTATTACTGATATTATTGCTCCATCTTTGCCTACGTATGCTAATGAGAATATTGATAGTATGAATAGGATGTATGATGTCGCTATTAGTCCTTTTCTTGGCACTTTGTCTAAGTATGGTAGCATTAATGTGGTAATGATCATAGATAATAACGTTCCTATAGTAGTATACCATCCCCACATTTCTCTTGAAATTCCTAGTTTTTCACTTGCATAGACGACTGCATACATGTAATAGGCTGATGTGCTGAGGCCGCTTAGAATTATACTTCCTATAATTATGTATCTTACTTCTTTTGCAGTTTTCTTTAGTACTTTAAAGGTGTCGATATATGATTTAGTGATTACCTTGGATATTGATGTTTTTGTAGGACTTTCTCTTTTATTGATGGTTTCCATTAAGAATTTTGTTCTTAAGAGTGCTGCTGAAATTGCTGCTATTCCATTAAGTATGTAGGCTATTCGAAATCCTTTTACTCCATAAGTGTCGATTAGCCATCCTCCTATTGGAGGGAATATTAGCCATGGTATACTGGGTATAATTGATGTGATCATTACTCCTCTCGCTCTAATTTCAGGTGGTAATGAATCTACTATTATTGCATGAAATGCTGGTGAATAGAAGTGGAGGAGTGAATCTATGACGCTCACCATTAGTAGTGTAGTCCAGTCAGGTGCTAGTGCATAGGCGAAGGTGAGAACTGCAACGGTCCATGTTAATGGTATTATTATTCTTTTTCTTCCTAGTGCATCTGTTAAGTATCCACCTGGGATTATTAATGGTAATGCAGCTAATCCACTGATTGACCTGATAATAGCTATGTGGATATCG
>Ga0180301_10000795_pt1 | contig 24631 bp, 25 predicted proteins | sample GuaBasSediGuay16_FD_121797 | JGI IMG/M metagenome (GOLD analysis project Ga0180301, IMG submission 121797) | Subseafloor sediment microbial communities from Guaymas Basin, Gulf of California, Mexico - Guay16, Core 4569-2, 12-15 cm | ecosystem: Environmental > Aquatic > Marine > Hydrothermal... | reverse complement strand
TTATGGCCTGATTTTGATAAAAAGGCTTTTAGGGAAGCAATAAGAGATTATTCAGGAAGGAAACGAAGATTTGGGAAGGTAAGTTGAGTAAAAGAACTATAACTTCTATTATTTTAATTACTCTGGGGTTTATGGCAGTTGTTTTTTATCCCCTCTGTGGTATCGTAGTAGTTTCTTTTACTGTGATTGCTCTTTATGAGTTCTTTTATATGGTAGAAAAAAAGGGGGTGAGGCTTTTTAAATCTTTAGGAATTTTAGTGGGGGGATTAATTCCTATAACTATATATTTTAAATTTAATGTGGAAGTAGGGTGGCAGTTTTTATTTGTAGTGATTGGTTTATTTGTGCTGTTTCTTCTTGAACTTACCAAGAAAGAACAGCATCAGCCTATCTTGTCTATTTCTGCTACAGTTTTTGGCATTATGTATATATCATGGTGTTTTAGTTTTGTTATCCGAATAAGACAGTTACCCGAAGGGGGATGGCTTGCAGCATTCCTTCTTCTTATTACCAAATCATCAGATGTAGGAGCATATTTATGGGGAACAAAATTTGGGAAAACTTATTTAGCTAAAAGAGTAAGCCCTAAGAAATCCTTAGAGGGTGCAGTAGGAGGGTTTCTTACTGCTGCTCTTGTGGGTTTAGCCTTTTCTTTTTTCATTAAACAATTGTTTCTATGGGAGAAACTTTTTCTTATCCTTACTCTTCCTATTATTGCCCAATTGGGAGATTTGTTCGAATCGTTAATCAAAAGAGACTGTAGAGTAAAGGATTCAGGAAAAATCTTTCCTGGTATGGGTGGGGTTTTGGATGTTATTGATAGTATTATTTTTACTGCACCGATATTTTATCTTTATCTTACAATGATGCGATAAGAAAGGCAGATAAGAAGATGGAAAGAGTATTAGTATTTGGTTCTAGTGGTTCCATAGGAAAAAGTACATTGGAAATTATAAGAAGAGATAGAGACAATTTTAAAGTATTAGGGTTGTTAGTTAATAAAAATATCGATACCCTTTATAAGCAGATAAAAGAGTTTAATCCTTTATATGTTTGTGTAGTTGATGAAAAAGCAGGAAATAGGTTAGAAGAGAGATTGCCAAAAAAAGTAAAGCTTCTAAAGGGAAATAGAGGCTTAGAAGAATTTTCCTCACTTTCCGCAGATAATTCTGTAATAGGCATAACTGGTATTTCTTCTCTTAAACCCCTTCTTATAGCTATGAAGCATTCCAAAAGAGTTGCTTTAGCTAGTAAAGAGGTATTAGTTGTTGCAGGAGAAATTGTAATAAAAGAGGCAAAAAAAAATAAAGTCAAGATTATTCCTGTAGATAGTGAAATAAATGCTCTTTTCCAGCTTTTTGGATGTATAAAGAAAACACACCTTAAAAAAATATACCTTACTGCTTCTGGAGGGCCACTTTTAGATTATGCATTTTCTAAGAATAAAAATATTACCTTGGGCATGGTTCTTTCTCATCCTACATGGCGGATGGGTAAGAGGATAACGGTAGACAGTGCTACATTGGTAAATAAAGGATTTGAAGTTATGGAGTCGCATTACCTTTTTGATTTAGATTATAAAATGATTGATGTAGTAGTTCATCGTCAGTCTTATGTTCATGCTTTTTTGGAGACTAAAGATAATATGCTCTTTTCTTGCTGGTATAAGCCGAATATGATTATCCCCATATCTTTTTCTTTATATTATCCTCATAGGTGCTCAGTTTTTAAGGAATTCAACCTTTTTTTGCCCGGTTTGAATTTATCTTTTGAGGAAGTTAATTATGAAAGATTTCCTCTTTTTAGAATAGTTTTAGAATCTGCAAAAAGAAGTGGGAACTTTCCTGTGGTAGTCAATGCTGCTGATGAATTAGCTGTAGAGTATTTTTTAAAAAGAAGGATAAAATTTTATGATATCTACCGCACGGTAGAACATATTTTTTCTCAAACAAAGAAGGAAAAAATATCCACGCTTGACGCAGTATATTTTTGGGATAAATGGGCAAGGATTAAGACTAAAGAGTTTTTAGAGAAAATATGTGGTTAATAGATATCTTAATTTTTTTAGGCGTTCTTAGTGTACTTATTATTTCGCATGAATTTGGGCATTTTATTGTAGCAAGAAGGAATGGTATAAAAGTAGAAAAGTTTTCTATAGGATTTGGTCCTGTTGTTTTTAAAGTAAAAAGGAGAGATACTATATTTTCGATATGTGCTATCCCTTTAGGAGGTTATGTGAAGTTAGCAGGAGAAGATAGAGCTTCCTGTAGGGGGAGAGAGGATGAGTTTTTTTCTAAGCCACCAGGTATTCGGGCAAAAGTAATATTTGCTGGGCCCCTTTTTAATTATTTCTTATCGTTTGTTATTCTGTGGTTTCTTTTTATAGTAGGGATGCCTTCTTTGGACACTACAGTAAATGAAGTAGTAAAGAATATGCCTGCCCACATAGGAGGGATAGAGAAAGGAGATAAGATAATTGAAGTTAATAATAGAGAAATAAAAACATGGGATGATTTGCGTCAAGAAATAGGTAATTCCCAAGGGAAAATAAGAATTACAGTATTGCGTAAGGATAGATATTTGCAATTTGAGATGTTACCTAAGGAGACAGAGACGAAAGATATTTTTGGACGGACTATTAAAAGCCGTAAGATAGGAGTTTATCCTTCTATAATAACAAAGCGGTATAATCCCTTACTCGCCTTGGTAAAAGGAGCGGGATATACCTTAAAACTTACTTTTTTAATTGTTAAGGGGTTTTATTATACTTTTACAGGAACATTACCTATAAAAGAAGCTGTGGCAGGTCCTGTGAGGCTTTTTGAGATAACTTCTAATGTTGCCCAACAGGGAGTTATAGCTCTTCTAAATTTGGTTAGTTTGATAGGGATAAGTTTAGCAATAATTAATCTTTTTCCTATTCCTATTTTAGACGGAGGACACCTTTTTCTTATTTTATTAGAGAAGTTAAGAAGAAGACCTTTAAGCGAGAAAGCAGAAAGCATCCTGACAAATATTGGTATTGTTATTATTAGTGCGATTATGTTTTTTGTTTTCTACAATGATATTATCAACATTATTTCTCGAAAAAAGTAGAGTTTAGGTATGAGGGAAAAAAGAAATAAAACAAAGGAAGTAATGATTGGAAAGTTAACAATAGGTGGCAGAAATCCTCTTCGTATAAAAGGAATGCTTAAGACTTCCACTTCTGACATAGAAGGGATATTACGAGAGGCAAAATCTTTGGAGGAAGAAGGAGTTGAAGCAATTAGATTGGCGATAAAGAATAAAACCGATATAGAAATCCTTGGTAGATTGAGAGATTTAGTATCTGTCCCTATTGTTGCTGATGTACATTTTGACTACCGCTTAGCTCTTCTTTCTATAGAAGCAGGTTTTGATGGTATAAGGCTTAATCCCTTAAATATTTTTAAGAAGAAAGAAGTAAAGGAGGTAGCCAAAGAGTTAAAAAAGGCTAAAATTTCCTTAAGAGTAGGAATTAACGCGGGCGGGTTTAAGAAGAAGTTCACTAATAATTATGTTTTAGCTAAAGAGATGGTTAAAAGAGTTTCTGATTATATTAATCTTATTGAAGGAGTAGGCTTTTTTGATACAATAGTATCTTTAAAAACGTCTAATGTTTGGTCTACTTTATTGGCAAATAAGGAGTTTGCTCGACGATTTAATTATCCCTTACATTTAGGGATTACTGCAACAGGTCCTTTTTTAGAAGGAGTAGTAAAATCGTGTTTAGGAATAGGCACAATGCTTTCAGAAGGGTTGGGAGATATTATAAGGGTTTCTCTTACTGCTCCCTCTTTTTGGGAGATAAGGGTAGCTAAGTTTATTCTACAGTTTTTAGAATTACGTAAATTTTTTCCGGAGATTATATCCTGTCCTACGTGTTCGCGTTGCGAGGTAGATTTAATGAGTATGGTAGATAAGTTTAGAGATAGGATTAGTAAAGCTGAGTTTTCTTCTTTTCCTTCTAAAATTGCCCTTATGGGATGTGTGGTTAATGGACCGGGGGAGGCTTATCAGGCAGATATTGGTATTGCTTTTGGTAAAAAAAAGGCAGTAATATTTAAAAATAATAAGATAGTAGGTTGGACAAACGAGAAAAAAGCCTTAGATGATTTGTTGGATAAGATTGGAGGGAGTATATGGAAATAGGGGAGATAAAAAGAGAAATCCGTAAAGAAGTAACATCTTTTAAATCTGATAGAGAGAAAATGGATGAAGCCTACTTGAGGAGTTTGATGGAGAGTATTTTTGAAAATTGGAAAAGGTATAAGAGAACAATTGTTGATGAGAAGACCCAGGAAAAGATAATAAGGGAGATAATAGATGATTTTCTTCATTATGGCCCTATTAGTGAATTTCTTTCTGATGTTTCTATTACGGAGATTATGATTAATGGGCCATACCGTATATATATAGAAAAGGAGGGGAGAAAATATCTTACCGAGGTAAAGTTTGATGATGAGGCTCATCTGCGTTATATAATTGAGAGAATGATTGCCCCTACAAGAAGACGTGTAGATGAATCTTTTCCTTATGCGGATTTCTCTTTGCCGGATGGTTCAAGAGTAAATGTGATTATTCCTCCTCTTTCTGTGTATGGGCCTGTTGTAACAATAAGAAAATTATCACATCTTATAAAAAATGTCGATGACCTAATACAGATGGGCACCATTGATAGACGTATGGGAGAATTTCTTGTTACCTGTATTAGGGCAAAGATAAATATTCTTTTTTCTGGCGCAACAGGAAGTGGTAAAACTACGACAGTAGAGGTTTTATCTACTTATATTGATGAAGAAGAGAGGATTGTTACTATTGAGGACGCATTAGAGCTTACTTTACATCAGGAGCATGTAGTAAGACTTCTTACCCGTCTTCCTAATATAGAAGGAAGGGGAGAAATAAGCATTCGTGATTTATTTATCAATTCTTTAAGAATGAGACCCACTCGTATTATCTTAGGAGAAATAAGAGGTTCTGAGGCTATGGATTATATTCAGGCTTTAAATAGTGGACACAGAGGGTGTTTAGCAGTGTTACATGCTTCAACGCCAGAAGATTCTATTATGCGTTTAGAAACTATGGCTCTTTATGCAGGACTTAATTTGCCCAGTTGGGCAATAAGAAAGCAGATTGCTTCAGGACTTAATCTTGTTGTTCAACACGAACAGCTTCTGGATGGTTCACGTAAGATTACCTATATTACAGAAGTTGTGGGTATTGATGAGAACAATAATGTAATTTTGAAAGATTTATTTAGGTATAATATAGAAGGTAGAAAAGATGATGGTAAGATAAAAGGTAAGTTTGTTGCTTTAGGTTTACCTTCTTTTTATGGAATGCTGAAAAAGAAAGGGTTTGATTTAAAGGAGGATATTTTTAAAGAGTAATTATGTTATTTTCTCAAGGATTTATTCCTACATTAAGGGAAGATCCCAAAAGTGCGGAATGTATGAGCCATAAGCTTATGTTAAAGTCAGGGCTTCTCTTTATGGTTTCTTCAGGGATTTACGTATATCTGCCTTTGGGACTTAAGATTTTAAGAAGAATAGAAGCTATTATAAGACGGAGAATGGATGAAGAAGGTGCAAGAGAACTTTTTATGAGTGCTCTTCAACCTATAGAGATATGGAAACAAACCGGTCGGGATAAAGATTTAGAGGAAGTTATGATTAAATTTAAGGATAGAAGAGGTAGAGAATTATGTTTAGGGCCTACTCATGAGGAAGAAATTACAGAAATTGCCAAAAGATATATATTTTCTTATAAACAGATGCCTCTTATTTTATATCAGATACAGACAAAGTTTAGAGATGAGACGCGTCCACGTTTTGGGCTAATAAGAAGTTGTGAGTTCATTATGAAAGATGCGTATAGTTTTGATGCAGATGATGTTGGTTTAGATGCAAGTTATAACAGAATGTTTAGAGCATACAGAAATATTTTTAAGGATGTGGGTCTTCAAATTATTATTACAGAAGCTGACCCTTCTTCTATGGGGGGGAGTTTTTCTCATGAATTTATGGTTCCTGCAGAGGTCGGAGAGGATTTATTGTATTTTTGTAATAAATGTAATAGATACTTCCCTAAAGGGAACAAGTGTGAAGTTTGCGAGAATGATTTGATAGAGAAAAGGACCATAGAGGTAGGACATATTTTTAAATTGGGAACAAAATATTCTTCTGCTCAAAAAGCATATTTCCTTAATAAGAAAGGAGAAAAAAAACCTATAATTATGGGTTGTTACGGTATTGGCGTAAGTAGGTTGCTTCCTGCAATAATTGAGCAGAATTATGACGATAAAGGTATTATTTGGCCTAAAGGAGTCAGTGGGTTTGATGCTACTTTAGTTTTACTGGAGAGAGAAGATAAGTTTTTATACAATGAGGCAAAAAAAATGTATGATATACTTATAAAAGGTGGCTTTGATATTCTTTTTGACGAAAGAGAAGAACCTGCAGGAGTTAAATTCCATGATGCTTATCTTATTGGAAATCCTTTTATTATTATTATAGGAAGAAAATATAAAGAGCATAAAAAATTTGAGGTGGAAGTACGCAGGAATGGCGAGAAACATTTATTTACTTCTCAGGAGTTACTTAATTTTCTAAATAAAGAATATGATATTAGATAAAGAAATATCTGATGAGATAAGAAAGAGAATTGAGGAGGTAGTTAAAGAGAGAGGTTTAGACCTTGTAGATTTTAAGATTTTTCCTCAGGGTAAAAGATGGGTTATAAGAAGTATTGTGGATTATCCTGAAGGAGGGGTTAGGATAAAGGAGTGCGTTTCGTTGAATAGAGTTATTTTTTCTATATTAGAAAAAGATATTAAATTAAAAGACTTTATTGTGGAGGTAAATTCTCCTGGCTTAGATAGACCTTTGCGAGAAGCAAGGGATTTTGTGCGTGCTAAAGGTAAAATTGTTTGTATATGGCTTAAAGAATCTTTGGGAGGAAAGACCTATCTTGAAGGAGAAATTGTTGAGGTTGAAGAGAATGCTCTTTTATTAAAAATTAAAGAGAATATATTTAAAATCCCTTTTAATATAATTGTTACTTTAAAGCAAAAGATAGCAATTAAAGAGAATGCAGGAGGATTAAAATATGAATAAAGAGTTTTTAAGTATGTTAGAGCAACTGGAAAGAGAAAAGGGCATTAGTAAAGAGGTGCTTCTTGAGGCTGTTACTCATGCTTTGACTGTAGCAGCAAAAAAGATAGCTAAAATCACTTATTCTGGGGCAGAAGTAAAAGTTGAGATAAACAGGACAAGAGGAGATATTCATGTTTACATAGGAGATAAGGAAGTTGTTTCTAAGGAGTTTGGGAGAATTGCTGCTCAGACAGCACGGCAGGTTATCATTCAGAAAATCCGTGAGGCAGAAAAGGATAATATTTATAATGAGTTTAAGGATAAAGTAGGTGATATAGTAGGGGGGGCTGTATATAGAATTGAAAAAAGAGTGGTGATTTTAGACCTTTTAGGAAAAGTAGAGGGTGTTATTCCTAAGTCATTCCTATCTCCTTTAGACAGATTTAAGATGGGTGAGCGGGTTAAGGCTTTAGTATACGAAGTTAAAAAGGAAAAGGGTGCCCAGATTATTCTTTCCCGTCGTCACGAAGGGTTGGTAAAAAAGCTTTTTGAATTAGAGGTTCCTGAAGTATATGAAGGTATTGTGGAAATAAAATCTATTGCGAGAGAAGCAGGAGAAAGAACAAAGATAGCAGTTTTCTCTAAAGACGAGAAGGTAGATTGTGTAGGTGCTTGTGTGGGTATCCGAGGTTCAAGAGTGAAGAATATTATAGAAGAACTACGGGGAGAAAAGATTGATATTGTAAGATGGAATGAAGATATAAAGGAGTTTATTAAAACAAGTTTAGCTCCTGCAGTAGTGAGTAAAATTGAGTTAGACCGTCAGAATAAGCGGGCAAAAGTTTTAGTAGCAAATGACCAATTGTCTTTAGCTATTGGGAAAAAGGGTCAGAATGTTCGTCTTGCTTCTAAGCTTGTAGGGTGGGAGATTGATGTTCGCTCCAAGGAAGTTTTAGAGGAAGAGACTAAGAAATTATCTCAAATAAAGAGCATTGGGAAAAAGATTGCCCGTGTGTTGGTTGATGCTGGCTATAGGGATATTGAAACTATAGCAAAGGCTAGCGAAGAAGAGCTATCAAAGCTTAGGGGTATAGGTAAGAAGAAAGCAAAAAGTATAATAAGAGAAGTAAAGAAAGCAAGTGGTGAGAAATGAGAATATATACTCTGGCAAAAGAATTAGGGATGGATTCTAAAGAGCTAATAGAAAAGCTTAAAGAGTTGAATTTTCCTGTAAAAAGCCATATGTCTTCAGTAGATAAAGAAACCGCAGAGATAATTAGACATGAGATAGAGGAACTTAGGAGAAAAGAGATAGAAAGCAATGTAATTGAAGTGGATTTCCCTATATCTGTTAAAGACTTGGCAGTTAAATTGAATAAGAAACCATCAGAGATACTAAAACTTCTTATAAGTAAGGGGGAGTTCGTTAATATTAATCATAATCTTGATGAAAAAACTGCCTCTGAGATTGCTTATTCCTATAAAGTAACTCTTAAGAGAAAGCCTACTTACGAAGAGATAATTTTTAAGGAAGAGAAGGAAGAAGTATTAGAAAAACGAGCTCCTATAGTTACTCTTATGGGGCATATAGACCATGGCAAGACCTCTATTCTTGATTATATAAGGAAAAGTAAAATTGTTGATAAAGAGGCAGGGGGAATTACTCAGCATATTGGAGCGTATCGTATAATTTTTAAGAATGGAGAAATCACTTTTTTAGATACGCCAGGGCACGAAGCTTTTACTGCAATGAGAGCACGAGGAGCAAATGTTACTGATATTGTAGTTTTGGTAGTAGCAGCTGATGAAGGCATAAAACCCCAGACCATTGAGGCTATTGACCATGCCCGGGCTTCAGAAGTTCCTATTATTGTAGCGATTAATAAAATAGACAAACCCAATGCGAATATTGATATGGTGAAACAACAGTTAAGTAAGTATGATTTGGTTCCTGAAGACTGGGGGGGTAAAACTGTTACTGTAGGGGTTTCTGCAAAGACAGGAGCAGGAATTGATGAACTTCTGGAAATGATTCTTCTCCAAGCCGAACTTATGGAGTTAAAAGTCTCTTATAATCGTCCTGCTATAGGAGTAGTTATTGAAGCTAAACTTTCAAAGGGAAGAGGTTCAGTAATTACTGCTTTAGTTCAACAGGGCATTCTTAAAGTAGGGGATATATGCGTTAGTGGCTTATGGTGGGGAAGAGTTAGGGCTCTTTATGATGATAGAGGAAGGAAAGTAAAAGACGCCCATCCTTCTTATCCTGTTGAGGTTATTGGTTTAAATGGAGTTCCTTCTCCTGGAGAGTATATATTTGTCGTTCCTAATGAGAAAGAAGCACGTAATATTGTAGAAAGAAGAAAAGAAGAAGAAAAGAAGATAAAGAATATTCCGCCTGTCCATTTACGCCTTGAAGATTTACATGAAAAGATAAAAGAAGAAAATCTTAAGCAGTTAAAGATTATTTTAAAAGCTGATGTAGGAGGGACGCTTGAAGCTGTGGAGGAAGCATTAAAAAAATTTTCTACCAAGGAGGTAGAGATAAATTTTATTCATAAAGGAGTAGGTTCAATTAACTATTCTGATGTTCTTTTAGCAGAAGTAAGCGATGCTATAATCGCTGGTTTTAAAGTAGATATTGAACCCCAGGCAAAGGAATTGGCACGTAGTGAGGGAATAGAAATTCGTGTTTATCAGATTGTATACGAGCTTATAAATGATGTTAAATCAGCATTGGAAGGTTTGCTTTCACCGCATTTTAAGAAGATTTTCGTAGGGAGAGCAAAAATCCTTAGAGTGTTTAAACTTTCTAAGGCAGGAGTGATTGCAGGTTGCATTGTAGAGAAAGGTAAGATTATACGGTCTTATACTTGCGAGCTTATCCGAGATAATAAAGTAGTAATAAGTAGTAAAATTGCTTCGCTTAAGAGATTTAAAGATGATGTGCGAGAAGTTTCTGAAGGAATGGAGTGTGGAATAGATATAGATTATCGTGACATCAGAGAAGGAGATTATATTGATGTTTTTATTGAAGAAAAAATAGAGAGGAAACTGCGGTAAGTTCTATGAAGAAAAAAGTTCTAAGCGGGATAAGACCAACGGGTAAACTTCATTTAGGACATTGGGCAGGCGTGCTTTCTAATTGGGTTAAAATACAAAGTGAGTATGATTGTTTCTTTATGGTTGCTGATTGGCACGCCCTAATGAGTGAGTATAAGAATTCTTCTAATATAAAAGAAATTATTTGGGATAATGTTGCTGACTGGATTGCCTGGGGGATAGATCCTGATAAATCTGTAATTTTTGTTCAGTCTGATATTAAGGAACATTTAGAGTTATTTCTATATCTTTCTTTATTTACTCCCTTAGGATGGCTGTCAAGGTGTCCTACTTTTAAGGAGCAAATAAAACAGCTTAGAGATAAAGAAATAAACACCTATGCTTTTTTGGGGTATCCTGTTCTTCAGGCTTCAGATATTCTTATTTATAAAGCTGATTATGTTCCTGTAGGCGAAGACCAACTTCCTCATTTAGAAATTACGCGTGAGATTGCCCGACGATTTCATACTCTTTATCGGCGTGAAATATTTATTGAACCCCAGCCTCTTTTAACAACCAGTGCCAAACTGTTGGGTATTGATGGGAGGAAGATGAGTAAAAGTTATAATAATTTTATTACCTTAGATGAGGAAGACTTTTCTATTGAAAAAAAGGTACTTTCTATGTTTACCGATTCTTCTCGTTTGAGAAAAAAAGACCCGGGGCATCCTCAAATCTGCAATGTTTATCACTATTATAATGTGTTTTCTCCTCTTAAAACAGAGGAAGTATATAAATGGTGTGTTAATTCCCAGAAGGGCTGTAAGGAATGTAAAAGGATTTTATCTCAAATACTTATAGAGATTATAAGTAAAAAAAGAAAGAAAAAGAAAGAAATAATGGAAGATAGTAAATTCATTACTCATCTTTTAGAGAAAGGCGCAGAGAAAGCAAGAAAAATCGCTATAAATACTTTAGAAGAGGTTAAAAAAATTGTGTTAGGATAAAGATGAAAATACGTTTGGATATTTTTGAGGGTCCTTTAGATTTACTGATTTATCTTATAAAAAAGAACCATCTTAATATCTACGATATTCCTGTAGCTTCTGTGTGTGAACAGTATTTGCAATTTTTAGAACTTATGAAACTTCTTGATATAAACATTGCTTCTGAATATATGGTTATGGCAGCAACTTTAATTAATATAAAATCTAAAATGTTACTTCCTAAAGAAGAGACTGCCACTGAGGAAGAAGCTGATCCAAGAGAGGAGCTAGTGAAAAAGCTCCTTGAATATCAGAAATTTAAAGAAGTGGCAAATTACCTTAAAGAAAAAGAGAAAGAGCGTCTTAAATACATAACACGAGAAGCAAGCGAGTTTATAGAAAGCGAGGAAATTTATTTTGAGGCTTCTGTTTTTGACCTTATTAATGCTTTTAAAACTGCTCTCAAGGATGTACCTAAGGAGATATTCTTTGAGGTTGTTAAAGATGAGTTTACTGTAGAAGAAAAAATCCATGATATCTTACATATTTTGCTTATAAAAGAAAGAGTTTCCTTAAGTGAATTGTTTAATTCCGCTCGTAGTAAAATGGAAATTGTAGTTATATTCTTGGCAATATTAGAGCTTATAAAGTTGAAAGAAATTATGGCTATTCAGAAGGAATTATTTGCTCCTATCATGGTGGTTAGAAGAGACCGGTTAGAAAGTGTAGTTTGATAAAAGGCGATGTCTGAAGAACGGCTTGTTGATTATTTTAAGGAGAACGAAGAGGAAAAGATAATCAATCTATCTTTAAGGCCAAGGACTCTTGAGGAGTTTATAGGTCAGCATAATATTATTTCTTCTTTAGAAATTGCTATAGAGGCAGCAAAAAAACGTAATGAGCCCTTAGAACATACTCTTTTATCGGGGCCACCTGGATTGGGAAAGACTTCTTTAGCTTACTGTATTGCCCATAATATGGGAACAAAAATTACTGCTACAAGTGGGCCAGCCATTGAACGGGCAGGCGATTTAGTAGGAATCCTTACTAATTTAGAAAAAGGAGATATTCTTTTTATTGATGAAATTCATCGTCTCTCGCGGGTGATAGAAGAATTTTTGTATCCCGCAATGGAGAATTTTCAGATTGATTTTATCGTAGATAAAGGACCATACGCTAAGAGCGTAAAATTCAACCTTAAACCATTTACCCTTATTGGCGCTACTACTAAAAAAGGTATGCTCAGTGCTCCTTTAAGAGGAAGATTTGGTTTGTTTTTTGATTTCGATTTTTATCCGCCCGATGATTTAGTTGTTATTGTAGAAAGAAACGCAAAGCTTTTAGAGGTGGATATTGATAAAGATAGTGCTTTTGAAATAGCACGGCGGTCACGGGGCTCTCCCCGTATTACCAACAGGCTCTTAAGGCGTGTAAGAGACTATGCTCAGGTTAAAGCTAAGGGCAAAATAACTTTTTCTGTTACTAAGAAAGCTTTGGATAAAGTTCAGATTGATGAGGAAGGGTTGGATTCTTTAGATAGAAAATATATTTTTTCTATAGCCCAGCTTCATAAAGGAGGGCCTGTGGGGATAGAAGCAATAGCAGCTACTTTGGGAGAAGACAAAGATACTTTAGAGGATGTAGTTGAGCCCTATCTTTTAAAGAAAGGGTTTATAAAACGTACTCCTAGAGGGAGGGTAGTTGCAGAGAAGGCTTATAAGCATCTAAACTTACCTTTTTCTAAAGAGATTCAGAAAGAATTATTTTAAAATAGATAGTTTTTCAATAATCTAAATAATATAGAAGAATGGACAGCATTGGTAAGCTTTTTATTTTCATTGGTGTGCTTATTTCTCTGACAGGAGTGATTTTGCTTCTTTTGTCTAAGACCCATATTCCCTTAGGAAGATTACCGGGGGATATTTTTATTCAGAAGAAAAATTTTACATTTTACTTTCCTCTCACTACCTCAATAATTGTAAGTGTAGTATTAAGTATAGTGTTTTATTTTATCTTTCGTTTCCATCGTTAATCTTTTTCTATTTAGTTAAAAGATGTTTAAAATTATAAAAGAATGCAGTAAAACAAAAGCGCGATTAGGAATTTTTAAGACCGCTCATGGTATTATAAAGACCCCTGCTTTTTTCCCTGTAGCAACACAGGGAGCAGTGAAGGGGATTTCTCCCCGTGATTTAAATGAGATAAATGTAAGTGGTCTCTTAGTTAATGCTTATCATCTTTACTTAAGACCGGGCGTAGAGATTGTAGAGAAACAAGGAGGTATTCATAAGTTTATGAGTTTTTATGGTTCTATATTAAGTGATAGTGGAGGATATCAGGTGTTCAGTTTGGCACGCTTACGCAGAGTAGAAGATAAAGGGGTCACATTTCAATCGCACATTGATGGAAGCAATCATTTCCTTTCTCCCCAGGATATTATGGATATACAGTTAAGGTTGGGGTCAGACATTGTTGTGCCGTTAGATGAATGCATTAAGAATCCTTGTGATAAAGAAAGTGCTTCTGTTGCTGTAAAGAGGACAATTATGTGGGCAGAAATTTCTCGGGATATATTTGAGAAGAGAAGAAATAAAAATGTAATGTTTTTCGGCATTTTGCAGGGCTCTATATTTTGCGACCTAAGAGAAGAGTGCATAAAAAAAATTACTGCTTTAAGTGTAGATGGTGTTGCCATTGGAGGGTTGAGTGTAGGAGAAGAAGAAGCAAAGCGATACCATATTCTTTCTTTTATAAATGATAAGTTAGAGAAAAAATATTTAAAGTATTTTATGGGATATGGTCGACCCCAAGATATATTAGAGGCAGTAGAAAGAGGAGTTGATTTATTTGATTGTGTGGTACCCACACGCTTCGCACGCACAGGTACAGCATTTACTAAGGAGGGTAAAATTGTCATAAGAAATTATCCTTTTGTTGAAGATTGTTCTCCTATTGATGAAGAGTGCAGGTGTTATGTATGTAGTAACTTCACAAGGTCTTATATTCGTCATCTTATAAATGCAAAAGAAATTTTGGGAATAGAACTTCTTACTTATCATAATATATGGTGGTATAATAATTTTATGAAGAAGATAAGAGAATCTATAGAAGAGGGTAGGTTTTTTGAGTTTAAGAAGGAATTTCTTAGTAGATTTAAAGATAATTTCCAGAGATGATAATAGATGTAATTACAATATTTCCTGAGATGTTTAGGCCTGTTTTAGAAGAGTCTATTATAAAAAGGGCTAAAGAGAAGGGATTGGTTAAGATAACAGTGCATAATTTAAGAGATTATTCTGATATTCCTCATAGAAAAGTTGATGCTCCCAGTTTTGGAGGAGGACCAGGTATGGTTTTAAGGCCGGAGCCTATATTTAAAGCAGTAGAGTCTATTTTGGGGTGTGAGGTTTATCCTTCCAAAAAGAAGAATAAGAAAAAAAGAGTTGTTTTTTTTACGCCACAAGGTAAAATTTTAACTCAAAAGATAGCACGTAAATTTCTAAGATACGAACAACTGCTCCTTATCGCAGGTAGATATGAAGGTATTGATGAGCGTATAAGAAGATATGTAGTAGATGAGGAAATTTCTTTAGGCGATTATATATTAAGCGGAGGGGAATTGGCAGTAATGGTGTTTATTGATGTTTTAGTGAGGTTAGTCCCCGGAGTTTTGTCTTCGGCAGATTCTGTAGTAAAAGAAAGTTTTGAAGGCGGGTTACTTGATTACCCTCATTATACACGGCCCCGTGAGTTTAGAGGTCTTAAGGTTCCCAGCGTTTTATTATCAGGAGACCATAAGAAAATAGAAACTTGGAGGGGAAAAAAAGCTTGGGAAAGAACCAGAAATCGTCGCCCTGATCTCTTAAAAAATTCCTAAAGTGTATGATGTTAGAGATTCGTAAATTAAGTGCTTATTTTGTAATCTTCAGTATGTTTTTAGAGATAGTTTTTAAATTCAATATAAAAGCGGGAAGTAAAGTTTTTGGTGAGAAGGCTAAATGTGCAGTAAACAGTAAGGAGGTTTCTTATGGCTAAACTTGCCCAAATAGAAAAGGAATTATATGAGCAGTTTAAAAGAGATTACCCTGTTTTTAAACAGGGTGATATGATTAAGGTTTATTACAAGATAAGAGAAAAAGATAAAGAAAGAATTCATCCCATTGAAGGTGTAGTAATAAAGATTCAAGGGGCATTGCATCGTAAGTCTTTTACCTTGCGAAGGATATCTTTTGGTGAAGCATACGAGGTAACATTTCCTTATTATTCACCTAATATTGATAAAATTGAAGTGGTAAAGCCATCAAGAAGAAAGCCTCGGCGGGCTCGCCTTTATTACTTAAGAAAAAGAATAGGAAAGAAAGCATTTATTACATAAGTGATTTATAAAGTTGAATAAGATGATTGTGGGTGTTGATGAGGCAGGAAGAGGCCCCTTGGCGGGTTGTGTAGTGGCATGTGCTCTTTATATTAAAAATAAAATTGATTTACCTATTAGAGATTCTAAGAGCCTTTCCTTATTTAAACGAGAATTTTTCTTTGAGCAATTTAGAGATAAGGTTGATTTTTCTGTAGGTATAGCAACACACCAGGAGATAGACAAATATAATATATTAAAGGCTACTTTTTTTGCTTTTGAGAGAGCAATTGGTTCTTTAATTAAAAGTAATCCTTATCTTAAACCATCAACATTTATAATAGACGGCAATAATTTTGACACCACCCTGCCTATAACCTATCATTGCATTGTTAAAGCGGATAAGACAGTTAAGGAGGTTGCTTTAGCTTCTATTGTGGCAAAGCTCTTTCGTGATTATCTTATGAGTGTAGCCCATTTTTGTTTTCCTGAGTGGAATTTTAGAAAGCATAAAGGTTATCCTACTGTTGAACATTTTGGATACATAAGAAAATATAGTTTTTCTCCTTTACATAGAAAAACTTTTATTAGATGTCCGTCAGAGAAAAAGGTAACTATTACGAGCTAAAAGCATGCCAGTATCTTGAGCTTAAAGGTTATAAGATAATAGAGACTAATTTTAGGACAAGGTGGGCAGAGATAGATATTATTGCCAGAGATAAAAACTATATAGCCTTTGTTGAAGTTAAAGGGAGAAGAAAAAACTCACTGGTCTCAGGATTTGAAGCTATAGATATAAACAAACAGAAAAAAATAGAAATAGCAGCAAAAATATATTCCCAAAAGCGCCCTTCTTTTTTTTACCGTTTTGATGTTTTAAGTATAGAGGAGGGTAATAGTTTTAGAAAATACGATTTAATAAAAGGAGCTTTTTATTTAAATGAAAAAAGGAATATATAAATGAAGTATAAAGGATTATTTACACAATATATTAATGATTTAGCGCAAAAGACACCTACTCCTGGAGGAGGAAGTGCAGGGAGTTTAATTTTTTGCATAGGAGTCTCATTAATTCAAATGGCAGTAAATTTTAGCATAACTAGAAAAAATAAAAAAAGATTAAAGAGGGCAATATTTATTTTTGACAAGGAGAAAGAAAAGATTTTTTCCTATATTGATTTAGATGGAGAGATATTTAATAAAGTTATAAAAAGTAAAGGGAGCTTAAGAAAAAAATTTGTTAAAGATTTAGAAAATATAACTTTTGAATTAGGAAAAAGTTGTATTAAAATACTCTTAAAGGCTAATAAGATTGAATTTTTAATAAAAACAAATATTCTTAGTGATTTTTATATTGGTTGCAAATGCATTAAAGTAGCACTGTTTGCTTCTGTAAAAAATATGGAGGCAAATGAGGGCTTTTTCTTTCTTAAAAGCAGAAGAAAAATAAATTATTTAAAAAAATATTTAAATAAAATTAGATGAGAAAGATTTTAACTGCCCACAGTATTGTAAGAAAAATAAAGAAGAGACTTTTAAAAGAAAGAGGGAATTTTTCTAAATTAGCTTTAGCATCCGTTATAGCGAAAGATGAGCCCGCAACACATTCTTACTGTATTGCTCAAGAGAAATGGTCAAAGCTTTTGAATGTAGATTATCATAAAATACAAATTAAATCTGGCGTATCCTTTAAGGAAGCATTAAAAATAATAGAGGACTTGAATAGTAAGGATTTTCAAGGGATTATAATCAATAAACCATTGCCTCGTGAGTGGGATGAGTTTTCTTTATTGGAGAGGATTGATGTAAGAAAAGATATCGAAGGGCTCAATCCTTATAATCTTGGCAGAGTATTTTTTAATAAAGCTATTTTTGTGCCTCCTACGGTTTTAAGTGTTTTAGAGCTCCTTAACTTAAGTAAATGCGAGGTGTATGGGAAGAATATAGTGATTGTAGGGTTTTCTAATATTTTAGGAAAACCCTTAAGTATCATTCTTGCTGATAGACTTGCTACGGTTTCTGTAACTCACATAGGAACTTTTGAGGCAAAAAGACTCCCTTTTTATGTAAGTAATGCTGATATTCTTATAACTGCTGTGGGGAAACCCCATTTTATTAAAGGAAGTTGGATAAAAGAAGGGGCGATTGTTATTGATGTGGGTATAGGCAAGTTAAAAGGTAAATTAGCAGGAGATGTGGAGTTTAAAGAAGCTTGCAAAAGAGCTTCTTTTATTACTCCTGTGCCTGGAGGAGTAGGAGTATTAACTGTGGTTTTTCTTTTTTCCAATTTGTTAAAAGCAGCAAAATTTCAAGAAAAAGATAGTTAAAAAGAAAGGGGTTAAAATAATGAATTTTAGAAAAAAGATAGAAAATGGAAAGTTTACTTTTACTGTAGAGATAGAACCTCCTAAAGGAACTGATGTTTCTTATATTTTAGAGAAACTAAATTTTCTTAAAGATAAGATTGATGCCTATAATGTTACAGATATGCAGAGTTCTGTAATGCGAATGAGTTCTTGGGCAATGGCAGTAAAGTTAAAAGAAAAAGGTTTTGAGCCGATTTTACAGCTTACCTGTCGAGACAGAAACATTTTAGCTTTACAGGGAGATTTATTAGGGATAAGTTTATTTGGTATAAATAATGTGCTTCTTCTTACAGGAGATACCCCTTCGGTAGGAGACCACCCTTCTGCGAAAGCTGTTTTTGATTTGAGTTCTGTAGAGCTTATAAAATTGGCTAAGAAGCTAAATTCTGGTTTTGATTATTCTGGTAATACGCTTAAAAGTAAGCCGGATTTTTTTATAGGAGCTGTACTTAATCCTTTTAGCAAAGATATAAATAAAGAAATAGCTAAGCTGGAAGAGAAGATAAAGGCAGGAGCTTTATTCTTTCAAACGCAACCTATTTTTAATGTGGATAGGTTTTATTCTTTTATTAAAAAAGTTTCCTATCTGCGGCCTAAAATAATAACAGGAGTAATGTTTCTTAGAAGCTATCAGTCAGCATGTTACCTCAATGATAAAATAGAAGGCATAGAAATACCAGATGAATATATCAAAGAGTTAAAAAATAGCAGTAATTTTAAGGAGGAAATGGTTAAAATAATAAGGAAGATAATATCTGATTTGAGGACTATGTCTTGTGGTATCCATATTATGCCTTTAGGTATGTATGAAAGAGTATTAGAGATTATAGATTAATATTTTTTGTCGAGGATGAATAGTATATGTATTATTGGCGCAGGAGAAGGAGGAGTTAATTTTATAAAAGAAGTCCGTAAGCTAAATAGTGATATTTCTTTAAAGCTTATAGATAAAAGAGATAAGTATTTTAAGAGGAAGGATGTTTTTAGTTATTGGGCTTCTCTTTCTAAATTAGAAGTAATATCTTTAGATGGTTTTTGTAAAGAGTATTCTGTAGAATTTATCCAAGCAAAAGTAGAGCGTATAAATCCCAACACCAAGAGAATTTTTTTAAAGGATAGTCCTTCAATTGAATTTGATACTTTGATTATCGCCAGTGGATTAAGCTCTAAAGACATTTCTATCAAAGGAGATTTTAAGGGCGGATTTTATTATCTTTCGGATATCTCTCCTATAGAGATAAAAGATTATCTTAAGATTTCTTCTGATATCCTAATTTATACATCTACTTCATTAGGATTACAGTTGGTGTTGTTTCTTTCTCTTCTTCAGAAAGAGATAAAGTTGATAGCTGATAATTTGGATTTTTTAGGCAGTTATAAAGAGCGTTTTTATAATTTATTCAAAGAAAAAAATATTGATGTGTATTGTGGGGTATCTGTGGAAGAAATAATTGGAGAGACTCTGGTTAAAGCAGTGCGAATTTCTTTGCCTAAAGTATTTTCCTCTCAGCTTGTGTTTGTTGATAGTGGTTTTAGCCCCAATAGAAATTTCTTTGATGAAGAAGTTACTCCCCGTAATGTTTTCTTTTCTCCCTACAGGGATATATATTTTTTAGGAGATGTAAATAGTTTAAATATAGATAAAGAATATTTCTTTATTGACAACTTTAAGGAAACACAGATACAGGCAGTATCTTTGGCTAAGATGCTTATTTTAGATATACCCTGCGATTACACCCGCCACATTGCTGATGCTTCTAAAAAAGAGAAATATCTTGAGCAACTACTGCAGACAATTACATTACGTCCTTAATCTTACCTTAATCTATAATCTATTATGCAATTACGGTGAAAAGTCTGATGTTGAAAAGATGTATTTTTGAATTACATCTTTTAAAAACATAAGACAGTATTGTCAAATTCCTCCTTAATTTTCGGGCGTCTGGCGGAGTACATTTTTACATTTCCTTTTGGTTTCTATTTTCAACGTATGAGTATTAATACAATAAGTGCTTGATTTTAATGGGAATGTGTAATAGTATAATATTATTTCTACCACGGGAATAAAAAGGAGTATTATATTTTTAATAAAGGGGAGGAGAAATGGCAGAGTGGATTGGTATAGGAAAACGGGCAAGACGGTGTTATGGTTTTGATGAGATAGCCCTTGTTCCGGGAAGAGTGACTATAAATCCTGACGAAGTAGACCCTTCGTGGGAATTTGCTGGCAGACGGTTTAGTGTGCCAATTATGGCAGCAGCAATGGATGGGGTTGTAGATGTTAAGTTTGCTATCCAGATGTCTCGCCTGGGGGGGGTTGCCGTTCTAAACCTTGATGGTGTGCAAACCCGCTATGAGAACCCTGATGAAGTTTTAGAACAGATATCTCGTGCTACTCCTCATGAAGCTACCAATCTTATTCAGAAAATTTATACCGCTCCCATTAAAGAGAAACTCATTGGTCGGCGTGTTGAGGAAATAAAGAAAGCTAAGGGGTATGCTGCAGTAAGCTGTATTCCTCAAAATGCCTCTCGTTTTGCTACAATTGCCCAGGATGCAGGTGCAGATTGTTTTGTTGTTCAATCTACTGTTACTACAGCTAAGCATATATCCCGTAAATATAAGCCTTTAGATCTTACTAAGTTTTGTAGAGAACTTAAGATACCTGTTATCATTGGTAATTGTGTAACCTATGATGTTACATTAGAACTTTTAGAGACAGGTTGTTCTGCTCTTTTAATTGGGGTAGGACCAGGAGCAGCATGTACTACAAGAGGAGTTTTAGGGATTGGTGTCCCTCAAGTTACTGCTACTATAGATGCTGCTTCTGCGCGGGATTTTTATTATAAGAAAACAGGGAAATATATTCCTATCATTACTGATGGAGGTATGCGCAAAGGAGGGGATGTTTGTAAAGCTTTTGCTTCTGGTGCAGATGCAGTTATGATTGGTTCTGCTTTTGCTCGTGCAGAAGAAGCTCCGGGAAGAGGATTTCACTGGGGAATGGCTACTTCTCACAGTAATCTCCCACGAGGCACACGAATTGAGGTTGGGGTTTCAGGGAGTTTGGAGCAGATACTTTTCGGCCCTGCAGATGTAGATGATGGTTCACAGAATCTTATGGGAGCTTTAACTACAAGTATGGGGGCATTGGGAGCAAGTAATATTAAAGAGATGCACTTTGTAGAAATGATAATTGCTCCTTCTATCCAGACAGAAGGAAAGATTTTTCAGGTTGTTCAGCGTGTAGGAATGGGGAAATAGTAGATATAGCGGATAGCGGTTAGCGAATAGAGGATAGCGAATAGTGAATAGTTTATAGTTGTTAGCTGTTAGCTCATAGTAAATATAAAGATTTAAATCAAGAACTAAGAACTAAGAGCTAAGAGCTAAAAGTGTGACCTTGTGACTTGGTGTCCTGGTGACCTTTATGTTAGAGTGTAGGGTATAGCGTATAGCGAATAGCGGTTAGCGGATAGCGATTAGCGGATAGTATGACAATGTATGACTATCGACCATCGACCATTGACTATAGACCATTGACCATTATATGACGTGGAACGAAACGATATAATGAGGTGAGGCGAAGCCGAACAGGTTTCTGTGTTAATCTGTTTTTCATCTGTGTTAATCTGTGTCTAACGTGTGACTTGGTGGCCTTTTGGTATGATGCCTCTGTGCTAATCTGTGTTCTTTGTTCTGCGATAATCTGCGTATAGACATGAAGGATACAATTGTAATTTTAGATTTTGGTTCTCAATATACCCAGTTAATTGCTCGAAGGGTGCGAGAACTTAAGGTTTTTAGCGTAATTTTCCCTTGCAATGTGTCATTAAAGCGCATCCGGGAGTTGAATCCTAAAGGAATAATTCTCTCTGGTGGTCCTCATAGTGTTTATGAAAAAGGAGCCCCTATTCTTAAAAAAGAAATTTTCAAGCTCAAGATTCCTATTCTTGGAGTCTGTTATGGGATGCAGATTATGATGAGAACTTTAGGGGGGAAAGTGAAAGAGGCGAAAAAAAGAGAATATGGCAGAGCAGTAATGTATATTGATAACCACAAGGATTTATTCTTTTCTTTACCCGCAAAGATTGTTTCTTGGATGAGCCATGCTGATAGAGTAGAAGTTTTACCTGAAGGGTTTTCTGTCCTTGCCCACACTTCTAACACTCCCTTTTCTGCAGTAGGAGACCCTAAAGCAAAGTTTTATGGCGTGCAGTTTCATCCCGAGGTAGTTCATACAGAGCATGGGTTACAAATAATTTCTAATTTTCTTTTCCGTATCTGCGAGTGTTTTGCAACGTGGCAGTTAGAGGATTTTATAGAAAAGAAAATCAAAGAGATAAAAAGGCGAGTAAAAAAGAGCAGAGTTATTTTAGGATTAAGTGGGGGAGTAGATTCTTCTACTGCGGCGGTTCTTGTCCATAAAGCAATAGGTAAAAGATTAAACTGTATCTTTGTTGATAACGGCCTTTTGCGTAAGAACGAACGCAAGAATGTTGTGAAAGTATTTAAAAATAATTTTAAGATGAACCTCCATGTTGCAGATGCAAGCAATCGTTTTCTCAAAAAACTTTCTAAGGTAACTGATCCTGAGGAGAAGAGGAAAATCATTGGCCATGAGTTTATAAGAGTGTTTGAAGAGGAAGCAAGAAAAGTTAAAGGGGCCCGTTATCTTGTTCAAGGCACACTTTATCCGGATGTAATTGAGTCAGTATCTTTTTACGGGGGGCCTACCTCTCGAATAAAGTCGCACCATAATGTAGGGGGTTTACCCAGTAAGATGAAACTTAAACTGATTGAACCTTTTCGCGAACTTTTTAAAGATGAAGTAAGGGAAATAGCGAAAATTTTAGGTTTACCCGATGAGATTGTGTGGCGTCAACCTTTTCCTGGTCCGGGTTTGGCAGTAAGAATCTTGGGAGAGATTACCTCTGAACGGTTAAGAATCTTAAGAAATTCCGATGCAGTTCTTGAGAAAATCATCCAAGCAAAAGGTTTCTATAGAAAATTATGGCAGTCTTTTTGCATTTTACTTCCTTTAAAAAGTGTAGGAGTAATGGGAGATAAACGAACTTATGAATATGTAATTGCTATAAGGGCTGTAGAGAGTGTAGATGGAATGACTGCGGATTGGGCAAAGCTCCCTTACGATGTTATGACTGTCATTGCTAATCGAATTATTAATCAGGTACGGGGAGTAAACCGTGTGGTCTTTGATATCAGTTCTAAGCCTCCTTCTACTATTGAATGGGAATAGATAGCGCATAGGGTATAGTATATACTAAAACGCTAGACGCTAAACCCTAAAGCTGACATATATAGCACTTAATACGCAGTAGAATATAACTATAGATTGATTATGTCCAAATCAGATTTTGTAATTACAGGAATGGGAGTAGTTTCCCCCTTGGGGGTAGGGAAAAATTCTTTCTGGCAGGCACTAATAGATGGTAGAGATGGTATAGAAGAAATTTTTTCATTTGATACATCAAGATTTTCTGTGCATAAAGGCGCAGAGATAAAAAATTTTGATGCCCGAAGTTATTTAGGTCAGCGCGGATTAAGAAATTTAGACCGTGGTACTCTTTTTCTTCTCGTGTCAGCAAAAGAGGCAATAGAAGAAGCAAAGATAGTGGTTAATGAGAGTACTACCGATGATATTGGCGTTTCCACAGGTACTAATTTTTCTCATCTGTGGCCAATATTAGAGTTTGACCGGGAGGTGTTTACTGAAGGGATTGAATTTGCCAGTCCTGGTCTTTTTCCTTCTACAGTGATTAATGCTGCTTCTTCTATGGTTTCTATAAAATTTAACATTCAGGGTTTTAATACCACTGTTACCACTGGTTACACTTCTGGTTTAAGTGCGTTAGATTATGGAATAGATGCACTTTCTGTAGGGAACGCAAAAGAAGTACTTATAGGAGGAGTTGATTCTTTAACTTTTTCTTTGTTTTTTGGGTTTCATAAACTGGGATATATGGCAGGGATTAAAGGAGAAGCGCTTATGTGCCCTTTTGATAAGCGGAGAAATGGCCCTCTTTTGGGGGAAGGGGCAGGTGTTTTATCTGTAGAGAGTGAAGAATCAGCAAAGAAAAGAGGGGTTATGCCTTTAGCATACATAAAAAGTGTAGCCAGCTATTTTGATGCTTATAAAATTGGGAAAGTTCATCCTCAAGGATTAGGTCTTGAGAAAGCCATAAGAGAAGCTTTTGATAAAGCAGGTATGTCAATTAGCAATATTGATTATATAGCAAGTTGTGCCAATTCTTCTTTTGATGTAGATGCAATAGAGGTTAAGGTTTTAAAGAAGATTTTTGGTAAAAGAACAAGACAAATACCCGCAAGCTCTATAAAATCAATGCTTGGTGAGGCATTTTCTGCTTCGGGAATTTTTCAGATTATTGCCTCTGTCTTAGCTATGCACAATGGGATACTTCCTCCTACTATTAACTATAAGGTCCCCGATTCTTTCTGTGATATTGATTGTGTGCCTAATAAGGCCCAGAAAAAGGATGTTTGTAGTGTTTTGGTTACTTCTTTTGGCCCTGGTGGGTACAACAGCGCCTGTATTCTGGAGAAAGCACCTTTTCCAACCGCGTAGGTTAGAAACGCTATCCACTATTTCTTCAATTTCTAATTAAAAATTATTTCATTGAAAATTTAATAAAAATTAAAAATTAGAAACTCTCTTAGAATCAGTAATGTTACATTTTAAGCATTGCTTATTTTGTAACATAAGTCTATCCGTATTCTTGTTTAGAT
>Ga0180301_10000794_pt1 | contig 24646 bp, 25 predicted proteins | sample GuaBasSediGuay16_FD_121797 | JGI IMG/M metagenome (GOLD analysis project Ga0180301, IMG submission 121797) | Subseafloor sediment microbial communities from Guaymas Basin, Gulf of California, Mexico - Guay16, Core 4569-2, 12-15 cm | ecosystem: Environmental > Aquatic > Marine > Hydrothermal... | reverse complement strand
TCCTTATTTTTTCTGCTCACCCTTTTTTCTTTTATGGGAGGGGTAGCCTCGGTATCGTTTATGGATATCTGGGGTAAGGCAATTCCTTCAACCCTGAGAGGCAGATTTTTTGGTCATCGTCAACTCTGGGGAGGTCTGTTAGCTATCAGCGCTGGATTTATGGTAAAACATATTCTGGGAGATAGGAATTTATCCTTTCCAGATAATTATGGTCTTCTCTTTTTACTTTCTTTTGTCTTTATTAGTGTTTCCTATCTTGCTCTAAGTTCGGTGAAAGAGCCTATAGAAGAGGTGCATATGAATAAATTGCCTTTTAAGGACTTTTTAAAAAAGGCATTCGGCACATTGAAACTTGATAGAAATTATCGGATGTTCTTAATTGTTCAGATTCTCATAGGAGCCAATGGGTTAGTTTTGCCGTTTTACGTGCTTTACGCCAGGGATGTGATTGGAGTACAGGAGAAAATGATCGGTATGTTCATATCTGCTCAGATGTTGGGCAGCACTTTATCTAATATCCTCTGGGCTCACTTATCTGACTATGTAGGTAATAAAAAGGTTATCCAAGCAATTGCATTCATAAATCTATCAATACCTATAGTTGCTCTGTTAATAACCAGGCAATTATGGATATTATTTATTTTTCTTTTTTTATTGATTGGATTTTCTATGGCTGGAGGAGCTATCGGTTACACGAATTTTCTTCTGGATATCGCTCCTTCCAAGGATCGTCCAACCTATATTAGCTTAAACGGCACTTTAACTGCTCCAGTAATGATATTTCCCTTAATTGGTGGGATACTGATTCAATATACTTCTTACAAATTTTTACTTATCATAACGGTGATAATTGCCCTTGTTGGTTTAATTCTGAGTCTATGGTTAAGGGAACCAAGAAAATATATGAATGGGACAAATCTAAGAATAAATTCAGCTTGATATATATTCTCATTGGTTTTTAAAGTATGTATTGAGATTTAGATTCAGGAGAAAAGAAATGGCTAAAGTTAGGGTGAAAAGCAAGCAGTTTATCTATGAGACAAGGTTAAAATGGAAAGGAGGTAGGGAGGGATTGCTTACCTCAGGGGATAATAAACCTCCTATAGAAGTATCTGTTCCACCTGAGTTTAAAGGTCGCTCTGGCCTTTGGACACCAGAGGCTCTCTTGGTGGCCTCAGTCAATATTTGCGTGATGACCACATTTTTATATTATGCTGAGAAGAAGATTGAATTATTAAGTTACGAAAGTTCTGCCAGAGGAATTCTCGAGAGGGTGGAAGATAAATTTATGTTCTCTACGATAGAGGTTAAACCCCAGATTTTGGTAGCCTCCAAGGATGATGTTGAAAAAGCACAGGGTCTGTTGGAACTTTCTGAGAAAAATTGTTTTATATCTAATTCCCTCAAATCCAGAGTTATCCTAAAGACCGAGATAAGAGTAGATTCCTAAAAAATAAATTTATTGAGGAGGTAAAAGGAATGGAGTTATTGGTTGCCTTTGGCACGGATGATGGCAAGAATTTAAAGGGAGATGACCATGTGGGTATGTCTAAGTACTTCTATATCTATAGGATCTCTCAAGATAAGAAGGAATTTGTAGAGAAAAGGGAAAATGTAAAGATTAAAGCGGATGAATCTATGAAGCACGGAGATCCGAGGAAAGCGAAGGCTACCGCTTCTGTCCTGAAAGGTGTCGATGTTCTTGTGGGGAGAAGATTTGGACCAAATCTTCCTCGATTACTGAAAAAATTTGTCTGTGTAATAGTGAGGACAGATACCATAAGTAGTGCCATCAAACTTGTGTGCGATAATATGGATAGAATAGTGGAGGAGAAAAACAAAGGGGAAGAAAGGAGACATATAGTATTGAAAGCATCAGAAGCAAGATTGACATAACATTATGGCTCAAAAAGTTGATGTCTTAAGGATAATCAAGGAAGATATATTGAGAATAATGGGTGAGACAAAAAGGGCAAGGATTTCACTGAGCTCTATAAAAGAAGAAATCAATGCTTCTGATTTTTATATATCTAAGGCAATTTCTGCGCTCGAAGATGAAAGTTTAATAAAGTCTGAGAAAGACTTTATTAAGATAACAGAAAAAGGACAGAAAAGGGCGGAGAATATCGCTAAAAGACACCTTAGTATTGAGAATTACTTTAGAAAAACCAGGAGCATAGATAAAGCACATAGGGTAACTGATATCCTTGAGCACTACATTTCCGAAGAAGTTGCTAATAACATAACAGAACTGTCTACATTAAAAGGAAGTGGCGTTCCCTTAATAAAATTGGAGATAAACAAAGAGTGCATAATTGCTGACATCATGCTTGAAGATAGTAAATTATTAGAGCGAATAATCAGCATGGGGATATTTCCAGGGGAAAGGATAAAAGTGATGAGTGAAACTTCAAATGCTGTTATCGTTAAAGTGAAGGGTAAGAAAATAGCTTTGGACAGGGAAATAGCAAAGGGAGTTATGGTGTTTAGATGTGAGAAGCTTTAAAATACTTTTAATTGGGCAACCGAATGTAGGCAAGTCCTCCTTACTTAATGCGTTGCTTGGCTCCAGGGTCATAATCTCTAATTATCCAGGAACGACTGTAGAAATTACCAGAGGAGAGAAAATCTTTGACAAGGCAAAGATAACTTTTGAGGATACTCCAGGAATATACTCTATATCTGACAGGAGCGAGGAAGAAAAGATTACCGAAAGAAAACTTTTTGAGGGAATGAGAGATAGAGCGATAGTGGTTGTTGATAGCACTTCACTTGAAAGAAGCCTTTACATTGTTCTTCAAATATTAGAAGCTCAAATTCCTGTCATTATAGCCCTCAACTTTGTCGAGGAGGCTGAGAAAAAGGGCATAAAAATCGATTATAAGAAGTTAGAAAAGCTGCTTAATGTTCCGGTCATTCCCATAAATCCCTTAAAAAATAAAGGAATAAGTGAACTTATCGATGCAGTTTTAAGGATTAAAGGAACAAAAGGAGATATCTTCAGCGTCGGATATGATGACGACATAGAAAAGGCAGTAGACGAGATATCCTCTAAAATAATACAAACTTCGCTACCCAAAAGATTTATAGCTTTAAGAGTCTTGGAAGAAGACGCAGATTTTTATAAATATCTAAAGGATAAGGAGATAATCAAAGAGACAAAGGAAATTTTATCCAATCATCCGAAAGTTTCGGAGGATATCTCAATAACAAGATATGGTACAGCGGCATTTATTGCAAGAGAAGTTATCCAGATAATTAAGTTAAAGAACAAACGTGAAAGTTTACAGGAACATATCGATAAAATTCTCTTACATAATATCTGGGGTCCTTTTTTTACCATTCTGTTCTTTCTCATCATCTTTGGCGTATTAATGCTTGTTGGCAATCTACTTCAGGGATTTCTCTTAAATCTCACAGAAGGCATCACATCTTATCTACGAGCTGTAAGTCCATCTGTCGTCGTCGTTATATTAGTCCAGGCTTTATATGGATTGATGGTTGGAGTCTCTATTGCCCTGCCTTATGTCTTTCTATTCTACCTTTTTTTAGGTTTAACCGAAGATATTGGTCTTCTTTCCAGGTTCATCGTAGACCTGGAGGCGCTACTAAAAAAGCTTGGTCTTCCTGGAAAGGCATTTATCCCATTAGCTTTAGGGTTGGGCTGTACTGTGCCAGCAATTCGAGCTACGAGAATTCTATCTTCTAAAAAGGAAAGATTTTACACTGCTTCATTTTTCCCCTTTGTATCCTGTTCCTCCAGGATTGGAATTATAATGGGAATAGTTGGCTATTATGGCGGCATACTTTTAGTTTTCTCTGTTTATATTACTTTATTAATTTCTGCCTTAATCTGGGGATTCATTGCAAAGGGAATTGTTCATCTAAAAAATCAGCCTCTACTTTTGGAATTGCCACCTTACAGAAGGCCTTTGATCAAAAACATCATCACCAAAAGCTGGATAAGGATGAAGGATTTTGTATATTTAGTTATACCTCTTTTAGTGATAGGAGGAGTAATTTACGCTGTTTTTAACATAACTGGCATTATCAACACCGTAGTTGAACCTCTTTCGCCAATTACTCAATGGTTGGGGTTACCTGCGGTGACAATTATTCCTTTGGTATTTGGATTTCTACAAAAGGATTTAACGGGAGCAATGCTTCTATCAGTTCTTGGCGGTAACATATCTTCGGTTTTAACTCCTCTTCAAATATATACATTTGGCCTTGCAGCTACAATGCAAATTCCCTGCGTCATAGCATTGGGAATGCTTATCAGAGAATTTGGAGTTAAAAAGGCCGTCCTTCTAACAGGAATATCAATAATCTATGGCCTTTTATTTGCCGGCTTAGCCTGGAGAATAGTATCCATTTTTTGAAAAACTGACACCAGAAGTTCTTATGAAACGAAACTAAATTCTTAAAAGTGCAACTGTTCTTAAAAAACAGTTAATGAATCAACTGGAGAATGTTATCACAATGGCTTCTATATGAGTAATAGTGGGGTTTGGTCCAATGAAGACACTGCTGTTTTTGCTCTCTTCCTCCCAATTAGAGAAATTTGTTTTCCCTTACTGGAGAAGAGCATATAAATCTTTTGGAGGAGCGGAAATAATATGATAACATCAACAACTCAAATTGTAATTTACACTGGTATTGGCCTTTTCTCTGGTTTTATGAGTGGTATGTTTGGAATTGGTGGCGGTTCTATAAGAACACCTCTGCTTAACTTTGCTGGTTTGCCTTTGCTAAGTGCTTTTGGGATTAATTTTTTTGTTATCCCTTTCTCATCTTTTGTGGGTGCAGTAAGTCAAAGAAAAAATATTGCAAAAGAGATAGTTATCTATGCAATTTTTGGAGGCGTTTTAGGAGAAGTAATTGGAGCATATTCTGTTGGATTTATTCCAACGTTAATCCTGGCAATTATTTATGTTACTCTTTGCATTATAGTGACATTGGGTATTTTTTCAGACAAAATTATGCCAAATCTTGTTAAAAAAATTAAACCTACTAATAAGAATGTTTTTAGCTCTTCGTTTCTTGTAAGTTTTATAACAGGCTTAAGAGGTGGCAGCGGCGGTCAGATTTTCCCGGCTCTTTTTAAAACTCTTGGCCTCGATGCTCATAAAGCAATTGCCACCTCATTAACTGTCTCAATTTTTACTGCTTTTGGCGCTATACCGATATACTGGCATCGTGGAAACATAATCTGGCTGCCAGCACTGTGTGTTTTAATAGGTTCAATGATAGGAGCCAGGATAGGAAGCAAAGTTTCATTAAAGACGAAGCCTGTGTGGTTAGAGAGAGGACTTGCAGTACTTATCATAGCTCTTGCCTTTAGCGTAATCTACAAAGCATTGTAAAGAACAAAGATAAAAGGAGGTGAGAAAACATGAGAAGAAAAGCTTTATGGATCAAATTGGCAATATTGGGTGTTATAGTAATGAGCTTGCTTGCGAGTTCCAGTGGTGTTGCTTCTCAAAAGAGACGTGCTATAACTGTAAGGGGTGAGGGATTAATTCTCAATTACAGTGAGGAAGTTTACTGGAGCGAGGAACAATTCAACCAGGAATACGAGAAGTATTCTGAGAATAAGGCAAAGTATCTGAAGGATTTTATAGAAAACTTTTCACATATGTTTTTGGAATCCGGTCTTAAAGCTAATGATTGGAGCATATCTTTTAAATCTCAATATAGCCTGAAAACCAAGGAGACTACATGTTCAGTTCTTGTTCAATGTAAAATTGATGGAGCAGGTAGTGGGACGAGGGAAAGTCCTTACTTTAGAACCGAATGGCTGCTAATGCCCATTTTAGGAGGAGAAATTGATCTTTACAAGTTTAAGTATTTAACGGATAAAATGCTTGTTTACGAAGGCGAGGTCAATCATGTTCCAATAAAAATTACCTTTGAATTCTCAAAACCTATAAGTCATTGTCATTACCATATCTGGTATAGATAAATTTAAGGGAATTAAGGTCTTCATCGGTAAGCTTTTCATTCCATGTTATGATGCTTTCCATCTCATTCGTTTCCCTTGGATTCCCTAAGAGAAATTTAACAGGAAAACATATCTGGGGAAAGAAAAATGACAGGTGATGTAGAGGAATGGCTACGGGAAAAGGGAGAGAAAGTTTTTAAAAAAATAGGAATAAAAAAAGGTTACCTCGTTTTGGACTTTGGATGCGGTTCCGGCAACTATGCAATTCCTGCAGCAAAAGTGGTTGGAAAAGAAGGAAAAGTTTATGCTCTGGATAAGGATGAAACTAAGTTAAACAAATTAACGGAACGGGCTAAATCAGCTGGATTGGAGAATATAGAGGAGATAAAAACATCTGGAGAGCTTATGATCCCCTTAAAGGATAAATCGGTTGATGTGGTTTTGCTTTACGATGTTCTGCACGTCTATTACTTTTCGCAAAGTGAGAGAGAACAGCTTCTTAAGGAAGTTTACAGGGTCTTGAAGCCTAATAGCCTGCTTTCAGTTTACCCAAAGCATATGGGATTGGACGAGGTAAAAGAGGAAATAGAAAGAGTGAGTTTTCGTCTTGAAAGTAAACACTTTAAAACGCTTATCCACGAAGATAGATATACAGAAGGATATATTTTAAACTTTAGAAAAGTTGATAAAGAGCAAAAATTAGGAGAATAAAATGGCGATAATGGAAATAAACATAGTTCCCTTAGGCACGGGGACTCCTTCGGTGAGTAGGTACATTGCTCAGGCAGTAAAAATCCTAAAAGAGAAAGGAGTAAATTATGAGTTAACTTCCATGGGAACAATAGTGGAGGGAAAATTAGACGATCTCTTTGAGCTAGCCAAAAAGATGCATTTGGCCACATTTACTCAAGGGATAAAAAGAGTGGTAACCACCATAAAGATAGATGACCGTCGAGACAAACCCTCTGATATGAAGGAAAAAATTCAGAGAGTAAAGGAAGAGCTATAATACAAAAAGGTGTAAACTTGTCGGCCTTGTTTGCAGAAAAACTTGCTCAAAATTACGATAAGTGGTATAAGACCTCTTATGGCAGATATGCCGATAAATTAGAAAAGCAGCTTTTCTTGAAATTGGTTGATTTTAAAAAAGGCCAGAGCCTTTTAGATGTGGGATGTGGCACGGGACATTTTTCCTTCTGGTTTCATGATCTGGGGTTCAAGGTGGTGGGGATGGATATTTCAACGGAAATGCTGAAGGTAGCCAGAAGCAAGATAAAAAGTGAGAAAATTAGATTTATCCAGGCAGATGCCTGCAGTTTCCCCTTTCCCGATAACTCCTTTGATGTGGTTACCCTCATAACTGTCCTGGAGTTCTTATCTGAGCCCCAGAAGGCCTTGCGCGAAGCTTTCAGGGTAAGCAGGGAAAAGATATTCCTGGGGGTTCTGGGAAAATGGAGCTTTCTTGCCTTCAGGCGGAAGTTGAAGGCTTTGTTTAAGGAAAGCACTTACCGGAGGGCAAAATTTTACTCCGTAAGGGAGCTGCGAAAGCTTTTAAGAGGGTGTGTAAGTGCTGACGAAGATGATATCGAAATTCGCTCCGAAAAGACGCTCAGGGGGGCGTTCATTGGCTTGGCAATCATTAAAAAAAGAAAAAGGAGTGGAGGATGAAGACTTATCTGGATTGTATACCTTGTTTTTTCAGACAGGGACTGGAAGCAGCTCGGATTGCCACCAAGGATGTGGAAAAACAGAAAAAAGTCCTGGATGAGATAGCCAGGATAGTTCCTGAATTTTCCTTAAGTAGCACTCCTCCGGAGATGGGAAGGATAATTTACAAGATTGTTCGTGAGTTCACAAATTCATCCGACCCTTATATGGAGCTTAAAAATAAATACAACAGGGCTGCCCTACGACTTTATCCCAAGCTGAAGGAGAAGGTAAAGGAGGCACGCGATCCTTTATATACGGCCATAAAGATAGCTATCGCTGGAAATATCATCGATTTTGGGGTGAAGAACATGGCAAGTGGCGGATTTAACAATATGGAAAAAGAACTGGAGTCCACCCTCCAGCAGGATTTTGCCATTTTTGATTATGCTGAGTTTAAGAATGCCCTCGAGAATGTGGAGGAAATACTATATATAGCGGATAACTCAGGGGAGGTGGTATTTGACCGCATCTTAATTGAGGAACTGCACAGAAGAGTAATTTACGTCGTGAGAGGAGGGCCAATCATAAACGATGCTACCATGGATGATGCTCTTTTTTGCAAGATGGATGAGGTGGCTAAGGTCATCTCCTCGGGCTGTGATGCTCCAGGAACTATCCTTCGTCATTGCTCGGAGGAGTTTTTAAGCTACTATAGGCAAGCTAAGATGATCATCAGCAAAGGACAGGGAAACTATGAGACTCTTTCCGAGGAAAAGAAGAATGTCTTCTTTCTCCTCAAGGCAAAATGTCCAATAATAGCTAAGGACATAGGTTGCAAGTTGGGAGATATAGTCTTAAAGGACAATCTTAAAGGAGGATGAAATGCAACTTAAGGTGATCTGTGATAACAGGCTGCACGATGAAAGGCTTGAAGTTTGCTGGGGTTTTTCCTGCCTGGTGGGCAAGGATCTTCTTTTCGACACAGGAGAAAACGAGAAGGTCTTGCTTGGAAATATGGAGAAGATGAACATCTCTCCCAAGGATATCTCTACCGTGGTCATCTCCCATGACCATTACGATCATACTGGTGGACTCGGTGGACTTTTGAGGGAGAATAGTAAAGTGAAGGTCTATGGTCTTTCCAGTTTTTCTTCCTCGTTTAAGGAGAAAGTTAAAGGTTTTGGAGCTAAGCTAATAGAGGAAGATAAATTTACCCAGATTATGCCGAACATATATCTTAGTGGCGAGCTATCAACTTACTATGGAGGTGGACGTTTATCTGAGCACTCCCTTATAATAAAGACTGAATCTGGACTCATCATTATAACCGGATGCTCTCATCCGGGGATAATCAAGATCATTGAGGAGGTAAAGAAAAATTTGTCTGAGAGCATATATCTGGTCATGGGTGGATTTCACTTAATGGATAAAGACGAAAGAGTGGTGGAGATGATAGTAAAAAGGTTTCGCGAGTTAGGGGTAAAGAAAGCTGGGCCGACTCATTGCACGGGAGAGGAGGCAATAGAAATATTTAAAAAGGAGTATAAAAAGAATTTTTTGGAAGTTGGTGCGGGGAAGATATTAGAGGTAGTATAGGAGGAATGAAGGGAAAAATCTTTCGAAACAGTGCTAATTTAGGATTTATTATACTGGCAGCTCTTTACTTTTTTTCTTATTTTCATCGAGTTTCCCTCACGGTCATCAGCTTAGATCTGATAAGAACATTTCACATAAGTGCTACCTCCTTGGGTCTAATGTCCTCGGCCTACTTTTATTCCTATGCAGGGGCTCAACTGCCAGTAGGTATGTTCTCAGATGTCTTAGGGACAAGGAGAACAATTTTGATGTTCACCTTGCTTTCCTTTCTGGGAACGATGATGTTTGCTCTTGCGCAAGACATTGTTGTGGCCACCCTTGGCCGGGCCTTAATTGGATTGGGGGTAGGGGGCATATATATTCCTACAGCTAAATTTATATCCTCTCAGTACCATGAAAGACAGTTCGCCGGACTAAATGGAGTGCTTTTGGCTGTAGGAAATGCGGGAGCAATTTTCGCCACTGCTCCCTTGGCCTTCTTAGTTGAAAGCCTGGGATGGAGAAGTTGTTTTTTAAGCGTTGGATTTATAATTTTAGGACTTTTAATACTCAGCATTTTATTTTTAAGGGATAGATTTCCCTTAGGGGATAAAATTCAATTTGGGAAGCTGTTCAAAGGGCTAATTTCATCGAGAAACATCTGGCTGCTTGTCCTCTCTAACTCCTGTGCTTATGGGGCCTTGATGGCCTTTCAGGGGCTATGGGCAGTTCCGTACTTGGTGAATGTTTACAAAGTGACTCGGACAACAGCTGGCAATGCCGTGATGAGCATTGCCCTTGGAATGATAATCGGAGCTCCGGCTATAGGTGTTTTGAGCGATAAGGTATCTATCTCAAGAAAAAATGTGTTTGCAGGCTGGCTTTCTGTTTTTCTTTGCATGTGGGCTCTTATAGCGCTTTTCCCGGAGAGTTTAAGTTATGAGAGCCTTTACGGGATATTTTTTCTAATGGGTTTTTCCGCCAGTTCTGTGGTATTAGTTGGTGCAATGGTAAATGAGAACTACCCTCGACGCACATTTGCCACCACAGCCTCGTTTATCAATGTGTTCGTCTTTCTGGGAGTTATGCTATTTCAGACGCTTACTGGATTTGCTCTCGATATAGCTGGAAGGGTAGAAAGTGGCTATTCTGTAGCTGGCTACCGGGGAGTATTTTTCATATGTCTTACAGGAGCGGCAATAGCACTAATAAGCGCAGCTTTTATTAAGAGAGGCGACACTCGAAAATAATAGATACCCTTTTGGCCACAGAGTAAAACTGGAGATTATTCTCAGGAGGCAAGTCCAATGAAACCTAAAAGACATCCTAAGGTCATTCTTTTCTCTTCGAGTTCCTGTCCGTGGTGTAATCGGGCGAAAAATTATCTTCGGCAAAAAGGAATAAGGGTAAAGGAGATAAAGGTGGACAGGGATCCGGACGCAGCCAAGGATGTGGTGAGAATGACGGGACAGATGGGCGTGCCGGTTCTTCTAATTGGCAGGGCAAAAGTTGTGGGATTTGACAAGGCGAAGATAGATCGGCTTTTAGGATTGAGAGAGTGATGGGATTTGTATCTTTTCTGCCATGAGCTCAGAGTTGCTAAGGTTATAAATGGGCAAGGGAGGTGATAGTCGAACAGAAGCTAAGGAGTACAGAAAACACTAAGTTAGGACAAGAGCGGATGAGAGATGAGCTCTTGTCTTTATTTTTTAGTTATTGTATTATAGTTTTCATAAAAATCTTCAGCCGCACAAGGTTGATAATCTGTGAGTTCTTTGCTATATAAAAAACAAAAAACATGGGGAGGTAATGATGGAAAGTCAGGTCTACTTTGCCAGCGTCAGATGCAATTCCAGAGAGAACAACCTGTTGAACAAGATAGGCAGGCTTTTCAAGAGAGCAGGCTTTGACAGGATAATCAAGGAGGACGATTTGGTCGCCATTAAGCTCCACTTCGGTGAGGCGGGAAATACCGGATTTATAAGACCTATTTATGTTAGAAAAATTGTGGAACAGGTTAAGGAAAAAGGAGGAAAGCCATTTCTTACCGATGCCAACACCCTCTATCGCGGCTCAAGGAAAAATGCGGTGGACCATTTGAATACGGCCATCGCCAATGGCTTCTCCTATTCTACCGTCGGTGCGCCCATCATCATCGCCGACGGACTTAGGGGAAGAAGCTATACAGAGGTGGAGATCAACAAAAAACACATAAAGTCGGCTAAAATCAGCAATGAGGTTTATTATGCCGATGCTCTTATTGTGGTCACTCATTTTAAGGGACATGGTGGGACAGGTTTTGGGGGGACGATGAAGAACGTGGGAATGGGGGTTGCCAGTCCGGCAGGAAAGCAGATAATGCACGCCAATGTACTTCCCTCGGTCAATGAGGACAAGTGCATTGGCTGTGCAAGGTGCAAAAGATGGTGCCCGGCTGAGGCCATAACTATTGAGAATAAGAAATCACACATAAATTCTGGAAAATGCATAGGCTGTATGGAGTGTGTGACAGTTTGTCCAACAGGTGCTATTTCCATAATGTGGAACGAGTCATCGAAGAACCTGCATGAGAAGATGGTGGAATACGTCTATGCGGCCTTGAAGGATAAACAGGACAAGGTCGGGTTCTTTAGCTTTTTAATGAACATTACCCCGGATTGCGATTGTGCTTCCTGGAGCGATGCGAGCATAGTCCCCGACGTGGGGATATTGGCTTCCAGGGATCCGGTGGCCATCGAACAGGCCTCATTGGACCTGGTGAACGCTCAGCAAGGGATAAAGGGAACAGCGTTGAAGAGCAAGCTTGAACCGGGAAAGAACAAGTTTAAGGGCCTGTTCCCAACCATAGAGAATGAATGGCAGATAGAATACGCCGAGAGGTTAGGTCTCGGAACGCGACGTTATAAATTAATTGAAGTTTAACTCGAAAACTGCTGAGAAGGACAAGATATAATGGAGCACGAAATTTATTTCCCACAGTTTGGTAAAAGGGCAAAACTTCGCAAGGGGAAAAGCATTTTAGATTATGCTAAGGAGCTAAGCATACCTATAAGCTCTGGTTGTGGGGGCCTGGGAAAATGCAAGGAGTGCAAGGTCTTCATCGAAAAAGGCCATAAGGCCTTAAACAATAAAACGGAGCTTGAGAAAGAGCTGGGTGAGGGGGAAAGACTGGCCTGTCAGGCTCTTGTTGAGGATGAGTCCACGGATATATACGTGAGGGTCCTTCATCACGGAGCTCTTGAGCAAATTTTCAGCAGGGGAAGGGGAAGGAAAATAAGATTGGACCCCTTGACCAGAAGGGTGGGCAGCAAGGTCGTATTTGATGGGAAAGAGATCGACAGATACCGTGGTCATATTTATGGAATAGCTGCAGATATAGGAACTACCACGATTGTTCTGCACCTTTTAGACCTCGAAAGTGGGGACCTTGTTCACACCCTGGCCTTCGAGAACCCTCAGAGAACGATCGATGGAAATGATGTCATAAGCAGGATAATATATGACAGAGAAAACCCTGGTCGGCTTCACAGAAGGTTAATCTCTTACCTCAACGAGCAGATAGAGAAGATGCCCTGCGATAAGAATCAGATTTACGAGATGGTCATAGTTGGAAACAGTACTATGAGGGACATATTTTTCGGCCTGAATGTGCAGAGTATCGGAGTCAGACCCTTCAAATCAATAACTGAACTGGAGGGGGGCCCAACCTTTCTAAACAGAAAAGCCTGCCAGCTTTCCCTGAATATAAATGAGAACGCCAACGTCTATGGTGCTCCTCTGATAGGCTCTCATGTAGGTGCAGACACGACAGCTGTTTGTCTTTCGACGGGGTTGTTCGACGACTGTGACGAGGTAATCATGGCCATAGATATCGGCACAAACGGAGAGGTAGTGTTAAAGTGCGAGGATAGGATAATTGCGACATCCTGTGCGGCAGGACCGGCTCTGGAGCCCATGCCTGCCTTAAAGGGAGCAATTCAGAGGATAAGCTTAGATGGCGGTAGAATAAGGTGGAGGACCATAGGCGATGTGGAGCCGGTGGGAATTTGTGGCTCGGGAATAATTGACCTGCTGGCAGAGCTGATCAAAAATAGAAAGATGGATGAAAACGGATACCTTAAAGAAGGAAGGATATTCAAGATCACGGAAAGGATTTATATAACTCAAAACCAGATAAAGGGAGAAAACGGCCTGATGTGGAGTAAAGCCGCTATCTCCCTCGGAATAAAGGTCTTGCTGGAGAAAGCCGGAATAGGCACGGAAAAAGTGAACAGAGTGTATTTAGCAGGTTCCTTTGGCTCCTTTATCGACAAGGAAAACGCCAGGGAAATAGGGCTGGTACCCGCGGTTTCCTTGGAAAGGATAGTCCAGGTAGGAAATGCTGCTGCCGAAGGGGCAAAGGAGATGCTTCTTTCCAGAAAGAGAAGGGAGCTTGCGGAAAAGTCGGTGGGAAGGGTGGAACATATCGACCTTGAGTTAATCCCCAACTATGGAGAAAGGCTTATGCTCGAGGAACAGAATTTTAGGGAATTGAGAGTTGGCTGAGAAGGTATGATATGATAGAATAGGATAAATTCTTAGGAGCAAAAAGATTTGACCGGATTCGATGATGGCTGAGTTTAACTTTGAGAAGATAAATGCGGCGAGGAAGTTGCTTGGTCTTTCCAGCGAAGCCACTGTCAGCGAGATAAAGGAGGCTTACAGGACGATGGTGAAGAGGCATCATCCGGACAGATACCGTAATGAGGCAGAAAGAAGAGAAAATGAGAAAAGGATGGCAGAGATCAATCGAGCCTATGAGCTTCTGTTAAGCTATATTGAGGAGTATAAGATTTCTTTTAGAAAGGAAGATGTGGAAAGGTGTGAGCCTGAGCGGGACATGAAGAGGTTTTATCAGGACTGGCTGGAAGGAAGGTAAACTGCTAATATTTCGGGGAAATTCTCTTATCATTAAGATAGGAGGAGGATAAGCTATGCGAGAATGCAGCGTCGAACAAAACAAGAAAAGGTGTAACTGCACCTATGAGCCCTGTAGCAGAAAAGGAATTTGCTGTGAGTGTATAAGGTATCATTGGAGCATGGGGGAGCTGCCAGCCTGTTTCTTTCCTGACGATGTGGAAAAGAGCTATGATCGTTCAATTGAGAACTTCATCAGGATATATAAGGAGAGGGGCAGATGGTGGTAAGAAAAAGATGAAAAGAGTAAGCCATGGAAAAGCTAATTGAGGAAATAAAAGAACTTAAGAAAAAGAGAAACGCCGTTATCCTATCTCACGTTTACCAGAGAGGTGAGGTTCAGGACATAGCTGACTTTACTGGAGATTCCTTGGGTTTGAGTCGAATGGCCATCAGCATAAGGGCCGAGGTAATTGTTTTCTGTGGAGTACGCTTTATGGCCGAGACGGCTGCTGTGCTCAATCCCGATAAGGTCATCCTCTTGCCTGACAAAGATGCAGGATGTGCCCTGGCAGATATGGCCACATTGGAAAAGCTGAGGGCTATGAAGAAAAAATATCCCAACGCTGCAGTGGTGAGCTATGTGAACTCGTCTGCTGCGGTCAAAGCGGAAAGCGATATTTGCTGCACCTCAGCGAATGCCGTGGATGTCGTCAACTCCTTAAGGGAAGAGGAGATTTTGTTTCTTCCAGATAAAAACTTGGGCAGGTTCGTCGCCTCCAGGACGAACAAGAAAGTTATCAGCTGGGACGGCTTCTGTTATGTCCATCACCTTAACATTGGAAAGGAGGACATAAGACGAAAAAGGATGAAGTATCCCGGGGCAAGGGTTATGGTCCATCCGGAGTGCCCACCTGAGGTAATAGAGCTGGCAGATTATGTGGGCTCCACAGCTCAGATGGCAAAATATGCCTCGGAAAATAACTTCAAGGAATTCATCGTGGGCACAGAGGTGGGCATGCTTCATAAACTGAAAGCTCAAAATCCTGACAAAAAGTTTTATCCAGCCTCAGAAAGGGCCATCTGCAAGGACATGAAGCTGATAACCTTGGAGAAGGTGGCCCTGTCCTTAAAGGAAATGCAATATCAGGTCAAGATTCCAAATGATATAGCCATAAGGGCGAGAAAAGCTCTGGAAAGGATGTTAAAAATTAGAAAATAAGGTGAGGAGGCTTATATGACGGATCGAGAAAGATGGATTCGCTGTATGCACTTTCAGCCGGTGGATCATATTCCTGATGAGGAGTTTGGTTATTGGGATGAGACCTTTAAGGTGTGGCACGAGCAGGGACTTCCAGAGGAGATAAACGACAACGCTGCCGCGGAAAGGTATTTTGGGTTTTCCGCCCGCAGCGAAGTTCCGGTAATATTGGGACTTTATCCAGAATTCGAACGTAAGGTAATTGAGGAAACCGAAAAGTATCAAATCATCATGGACACCGATGGGGTAAAGAAGAAGGTCTTCAAGGACGGAACCTCCACAATTCCCCATTATCTTGAGTTTCCCCTTAAGGGACGCAGGGAATGGGAGGAGATTTTCAAGCCTCGACTGGATGCTAAGCTGAAGGTTCGCTATCCTGAAAATCGGAAGGATTGGGAGGAAATTAAGGCTCGTTACAACGACCCGGATTGGGACAAGCCCGTGGGCATCAGCATCGGCAGTCTCTTCGGATGGCTGCGCAACTGGGCAGGATTTGAGGGCATCGCCATGATGTGCTATGATGATCCTGAGCTGGTCCAGGAGATGGTCTCCCACCTCGCGGATCTGACCTGTTCGGTGATAAAGCGCAGTGCAAAGGAGATCAGGATAGACTATGGAGCAGGCTGGGAGGATATGTGCTTCAGACAGGGGCCCATCATCTCTCCAAAGATGGTCCGAAAGTTCCTCACCCCAAACTATAAGCGTATTACCGACATTCTCAGGGAAAATGGCTGTGATATCATCTACACCGACTGTGATGGCAATATCAATGAGATGATTGATCCCTGGCTGGAGGGAGGTGTAAACGGCATATTTCCCGTGGAGGTAGCTGCAGGCTCGGACCCCATCGCCATTCGCAAAAAATACAAGGATAAGGTAGTCATCCTCGGCGGAGTTGACAAACGTGCTCTCATCGCAGGAAAAGAGGCCATCAAGGCAGAGATAAAACGCATAAAACCTTATGTCCTTGAGGGAGGTTGGATTCCTCACGTGGATCATCGCTGTCCTCCTGATGTGACCTTTGAGAATTACCTTTATTATCTGGATGTCAAACGGGAGACCTTTGGAATTCCCAAGCCTGAGGAGTTTGAATCCAGACCAGAGATAAAGAAGATAAAGTCCAGGTGGAAGGAAGCTTCCTTAGCAGTATGACTAAAAAGGAGGAAACTATGCCCAAGGAAAGCATGACACCGAGGGAACGCTGGCTTGCCGTGCTCAACCGTCAAAAGCCCGATCGAATTCCTATGGACTACTGGGCTACCCCGGAGACCACCAGAAAGCTTATGAGGTATTTAAAATGCGAAAGCGAGGAGGAACTGTTCAAACGCCTGCATATCGACCATGTCATCGATGTACATCCTGAGTACGTTGGGCCAGCTCTTCCGAAGGATTGTGATATCTTTGGATGCCGCTACAGGGATGTGGACTACGGAACGGGGGTATATAGGGAATGCATTTATCATCCTCTATCTAAATATAAGACAGTTGAGGAGATTAAGAAAAATTATCGCTGGCCCAGCCTGGATTGGTATGATTATTCGGTAATTCCCAAAAAGATCATCGGGAAGGAGGACTATCCTATTCGCGGTGGCGGCTCGGAGCCTTTCTTGATATATAAGAACCTGCGTGGTCAGCAGCAAGCTTTTATGGATTTGATTCTTAATCCTGAAATGGTGCATTTTTGTCTGGATAAGCTATTTGATTTCTGCTACCAGAACACCCTGCGTATTTATGAAGCGATTCCTGGCAAGGTTATGCTCACCTACGTGGCGGAAGATATGGGCTCGCAGGAGGGCCTGATGTATTCTCCCCAGCAAATTCGCGAGTTTCTCCTTCCCCGGATGAAGCGGATGATCGACCTTGCTCATCAAGCCGGTGCCTTCGTGTTTCATCACAACGATGGGGCCATTCGCCAGATTCTTCCAGAGATGATAGAAGCGGGCATCGACATCCTGAATCCCATTCAATGGCGATGCAAGGGAATGGACCGTGTCTCCCTCAAGCGAGATTTTGGCGATAAGGTAATCTTTCATGGAGGAATGGATAATCAATACACTCTGGCCTTCGGCTCAAAGGAGGAAGTACGCCAGGAAGTAATGGACAACATCCGCATTTTGGGAAAAGGAGGCGGTTACATCCTTGCTCCCTGCCACAACATTCAGGCGGTCAGTCCTCCAGAGAACATCGTGACTATGTACCAGACAGGCTATGAGTATGGATGGATGTGAGAAAATTTGAAAACAAGTTAGAGCTTGAGATGGGTAAGATATCTGCGAGCTATGTCCGCACAGCTTCGGCTTTTTTCTACAATCAGCTTTATATGTTGAGGTGTGGTGCCACAACAGCCGCCGATGATGTTTGCCCCTGCTTTTATCAGCTCAGGAACGAAGCTTGCCATTTCCTCAGGACTTTGCTTGTAAACAGGCCTTCCCTCCTCCAGCTGGGGGACACCTGCATTTGGCTTTGCCCATAAGGGAAGGGAAGTAGCTGAGCGCATGATACGTATGACCTCTATTATGTCCTCAATTCCTGAACCACAGTTTGACCCTACAATATCTGCACCGGTCTTTTCCAGCTCGACAGCTGCCTGCTCCGGAGTTATCCCCATCATGGTGGCAAAACCCGCCTTTGTTCTGCTAAAGGTCATGGATACAGCTATGGTAAGCGCAGAATTTTCCTTAACGGCCTTTACGGCACATTTCGCCTCGTTAAGGTCTGACATCGTCTCAATGATCACCCCATCAGCTCCCCCTTCCACAAAGGCTCTGACTTGTTCTGCAAAGCAGGCAATCATCTCATCCTCCGTGAGCGTGCCCAGGGGCCGCATAAACTCGCCTGTGGGGCCGATGGAGGCAAATACCAGGGAATCTCCAGCTACCTCCCTGGACAGCTCCACTCCTCTTCTGTTTATCTCGCCTACCAGATGCAAGACGCCTGCCCTTTTTAATTTGATGGGACTTGCTCCAAAGGTGTTGGTCAATATGATGTTCGCCCCAGCTTCGCGATAAGCTCTGGCAATTGCTCGAACATCATCGGGTCGGTTCAGATTCCACAGCTCTGCGCACTCCCCACTGGATAAACCCCGTTTCATCATCTCCGTCCCCCATGCTCCATCTGCGATTAAAAACCCCTTAGAAAGCAGGTTATCTTTCCAATTTTTCAAGCTTGCCTCCTTGTAGATTATTCCTCTTAGGATATAAGTTCAGGGGTAAATGTCAAATCTTTGTTGAAGTCAAAAATATAATTTGGTATAAATTTTGCCTAATAAAGTTAAAGCATTTTGTCCATTCTGTCGATAATATAGGTGAGATGCGGAAATGTGAGAGGTGAGGGCAAAAATGAAGAATGGTTTCTTAACCATAGGGGAATTGTGCCACAGGACAGGATTAAAGGAACATACCTTAAGATACTGGGAAAGGGAATTTGGCAGTTTCCTCAAGCCATACAGGAGCAAAGGAGGACACAGAAGATATAGCGATGAAGACTTAAAAAAGCTGCTAAGGATTAAAGAGCTCTTGAAGGAAAGAGGATATACCATAAAGGGAGCCAAGAGAATTCTCAAAGGTGATGGGAACATCAGGGATGAGGAGGAAGAACGTTCTTTGAGAAAGGGAAATTATTTCCGGGGGAAAAAAATACTGATTACCGGAGGAACGGGAACAGTGGGAAGGGAAATTACCCGAAGACTTCTCCCCTTGAATCCTTCGGTGATTCGCATTTACAGCAGGGATGAGACAAAGCAGTTTCATATGCAAGAAGAACTTGGCCAGGTAAAAAACATAAGGTATTTCATTGGAGATGTAAGAGATCTCAGAAGGCTGGAGATGGCCATGGAGGAGGTAGATATAGTCTTTCACTTAGCCGCCTTAAAACATGTTGGCTCCTGTGAATACAATCCCTTTGAAGCGATAAATACCAATGTATACGGCTCTCAAAACGTGATAAACGCTGCTTTGAAGGTGAATGCGGAAAAGGTCATCTTTGCCTCAACGGACAAAGCTGTGAACCCCGTCAGCACTATGGGGGCAACAAAACTTGTAGCCGAAAAACTTTTCACCGCTGCCAACTTTTATAAGGGAAGGCGTCGGACGATATTTGCCAGCGTCAGGTTCGGAAACGTCCTGGGCTCAAGGGGTTCAGTTATTCCTCTGTTTAAAAATCAGCTGATGAACGGAAAGCCGATTACCTTGACCAGTAAAAGGATGACCAGGTTTATAATGTCGTTGAAGGAAGCAGCGGAGTTTATCTTCAAGGCCGTTTATTTGGCCAAGGGAGGGGAAGTCTTTGTCCCAAAGATGCCGATGATCAGGATTATGGATTTGGTGGAGGTGATAAAGGACTCGCTTGGCCTTCACACCAACATAAAAGAAATTGGCATCAGGCCGGGAGAGAAACTCTATGAGGAGCTAATGACTAAGGATGAGGAAACAAGGTCCCTGGAAAGAGATGATATGTACATAATACTGCCTCTACTAAGGGAGGCTGGAGAAGATAAGTATCTTTATCCTGATGCCTATATTCCCAAAGGAGACAATCACTATACCTCGGAAAGAGGACCTTTTTTGAGCAGGGACGAAATTAGGAGACTTCTGCAAGAGGAGAGGTTAATATGATGAAAGTTCTGGTCACCGGAGGAGCGGGATTTATAGGGAGATGGGTGGTGAAATATTTACTTGGAAGGGAATGTGATGTCTGGGTGCTGGATAACCTCTCCAGTGGAAGGAAAGACAATATCTTTGAATTCGAGAAAGACCCTCGTTTTAATTTCGTAGAGGGGGACATCCTCCAGAGGGGCCTTGTTGAAGAACTATTCGAGTTGGACTTCGACGCCTGTCTTCACCTTGCGGCTGCCATCAACGTGCAGGAGAGCCTCATCAATCCTGAGGAATGCTTTGAGGTAAACGTAAGGGGAACCTTTAACATCTTAGAGGAGGCGAGGAAGAAGGATACGAAAGTGGTACTGATAAGTACATGCATGGTTTACAAAAAAGCAAGGGATGGTAAACCCATCGATGAGGATCATCCCGTCTGTCCACTCTCCCCCTATGCTGCCACAAAATTAGCTGCCGAAAACCTGGCTTTATCCTATTATCACGGATATGGACTGCCTGTAGCTATTCTTCGTCCATTTAATACCTATGGTCCCTTCCAAAGGACAGACAGTGAGGGCGGGGTAATTTCCATATTCATCTTGCGAACTCTAAAGGGGGAAGTCTTGAAAGTCTACGGCAGGGGGACACAGACTCGCGACTTCTTATACGTGGAGGACTGCGCCGAGGCAATAGTAAGGACAGCCTTATCCAGCAGGGTGTGGGGGGAAATCATAAACATAGGAACCGGAAGGGATATCTCCATAAATCATTTAGCTGAGCTAATAGCTGACGATTCCCAAAAGATCAAGCACGTCCCTCATATTCATCCGCAAAGCGAGATTCCAAAACTCATCTGCGACCACAGCAAGGCCAAAAGGCTCTTAAACTGGAAACCGGCCACCTCTTTAAGGGAAGGGATAGAAAGGACCAAGGAGTGGATAAATCGTAGTGGAGAAGCTTATCTTACCAAAACAACAAATTATAGGATCTATTAGGGTATCCCAAAATGCAAAGAAACTACCTTCCTTACGGACGTCAATGGATAGATGAAAAGGATATCGAAGAGGTGGTGAAAGTTTTAAAGAGCGATTGGATCACTCAGGGCTCGAAGGTGAGTGAATTTGAAAAAGAGCTTGCTAAGTATTGCGGCGCAAAATATGCCATGGTCTTTTCCTCAGGAACGGCAGCCCTTCATGCTGCTTATTTCGTCATGGGCATCAAGGAAGGTGATGAGATAATAACCTCACCCATTACCTTTTTGTCCACCGCAAATGCAGCCTTGTTCCTCCATGCTCGTCCTGTGTTTGTGGATATCGAAGAGGATACCGGAAATATCAATCCTGACCTGATAGAAAAGGCGATTACAGGGAAGACGAGAGCAATTGTTCCGGTGGACTATGGTGGGCATCCAGTAGACTTAGAGAAAATAGCAAGGATCGCTAAAAAGCACAACTTAGCGATAATAGAGGATGCCTGTCATGCATTGGGTGCAGAATACAGGTGTGAATCCCAACTCGACAGGTGGATAAAGGTGGGAAGCTGCGCTCATTCTGATATGACTGTTTTTAGCTTTCATCCCGTAAAGTCAATAACAACAGGTGAAGGGGGAGCAGTTTTAACAAATAATGAAGAATATTATAAAAAACTTGTGATGTTTAGACAGCATGGAGTGACAAAGGACAAGGCCGAGTTCAAGATTGATCTTGGTTCTATTCCCGGAGACTGGTATTATGAGATGCAGCTTTTAGGCTACAATTACAGATTAACTGATATGCAGTGTGCCTTAGGAATGTCTCAATTAAAGAAACTGGATAAATTTATTCAAAGAAGAAGAAAAATAGCACAAATTTATAAGGAGGCATTCAAAGACAATGACTTTTTCGACTTACCAGTGGAAAGGCATTATGCTAAATCTTCATGGCACCTGTATCCCATCAAATTGAAATCTAAATATAAAGATAAAAAAGGAAAAATTTTTACAAAGTTAAGGAAAAAAGGATTAGGTGTTCAGGTGCATTACATCCCCATTTATTGGCAGCCCTATTATCAAAGGTTAGGATATAAGAAAGGGATCTGTCCATATGCTGAAGAATTTTATCGAAGGCAAATTAGTATCCCCTTGTATCAATCCATGGAAAGGGAAGATGTTGAATATGTTATCGATACTATCTTAAAGGTATTTAAGGAAACTTAGAGGGAAATTCGAAGTGATATTTTAACTTCATAAGTTCCTCCATTGAAGGTAAGAGTTAAACATCACAGGACAGTTGAAGGAAAGATTACCTTCACCATTGACCTTCCGGTAAGGTGCCAGTGCGGCTATCATTTTATCCAGCGCCTGCAGGTGGGAGTTAACAATCCCATCATCACCTGTCCTGCTTGCTATCAGCGTAGCTACCTGAGGTTAACCTGGCAGGTGAGGAAAGACACATTGGTGGATGGGAATGTGGTGGAGATCGAGCAAGCTCGATGTGGGGTGAAGAGGGGAGAAGTGAATGCCACTGTCTTCCCGAAAGGGATGGGCAAAATTACACGTGAAACTCCAGGATATCTCCTTCTTTCAAGAGGCCATCCCTTTCCACCCTCTGGCCTTTGAGCTTATCTCCATCCCATATTCTGGCGTACTTTAATTTAGAGGCGAATTCCTTGTGAATGGCTGCTGCCGCATCAATAACAGTACTTCCCTTCTTGAGCACTATGGGGTCATCTCGATCCGGAGGTTTTCCAGGTTGTTTGGTGTAGACTCTGATAATGTCCAGGGCTTTATAGATCTTCTTTTTTAGCTCATTTAATCCCCTTTTTTCCTTAGCTGAGATGCAAGATATGGGAAATTTTTCCCCGTATAACTCGCCCAATATCTCTAAACGCTCATCCGCTCCTTCTACATCGATTTTGTTGCCTACCATTAACGTCTTTTTGTACACCCATCCTTCTCCTTGTTCCTCATCAACTTCTAAGCTTATTTTGAACTGGCTTAGCCTTTGTCTTACCTCCTCTGTTTCCTCCAGGACACTATCGCTACCCAGATTCACCACAAGCAGGATAAGGTCAGCGTTTCTAATGATTCCAGGAAGATATGGTTCCACGAACTCGACTGTTATAGGAGGTGTATCCACCAGTTGAATTTTGATGTCCTCGAAGTTCATCATTCCCACTGCTGGCTTACGCGTGGTAAAGGGGTAAGGGGCAATTTCCACGGGCACATTAGTTAGCCTTTGAAGAATCTGAGATTTTCCTGCATTGGGCGCTCCCACAAGTACTACCTGACCGGCTCCCTGCTTTGGTATATGGAAGCCGTAAGCCCTCTTGCCCGTGGTACGCTTTTTCTGCATCTCCTTTTTTAACTTGGAAATTCTGGATTTAAGCTCCGCCTGTAGTTTTTCCGTCCCCTTATGCTTGGGCATAATCGCCAGCATTTCGCGCAGAATGGTGAGCTTCTCCTGATCGGTCTGGGCAAGCCTATACCTTTGTTCAGCCTCATAATATTGTGGAGGAAGATTTGCTGGCATAATTCCATCACCAATGTTATTGTATTTTCTGGAATACAAAAGTCAAGGGTGGTTTTTCAGATTCGTCCTTGATTAATGGAGAGAATTTTGCTAATATACACGGAGTAATGTAAAGTTGGAACACATCCGTAGATTAATGCAGCTTCTTAGAGGTGCCAGGTTGGGCTTTCGGTGTTATCATTAAGGAGAGATAAATAAATGGCTTTCATCGCTAAAAGACCCTCTTCCCTGGAGAAACTTAAAATTCTGGGAAAGGTGGCTAAGTTTGATGTAAGCGGTTTTCCCTCCATCTTCGCTAAAAAGGGTAAAAAATTTCAGCGATTTAAGTTCATCTATCCGGCTGTAGGGAAGAAAGGTCGCTGTGTAAGACTGTTTAAGGTCTTGCAAAACAATGCCTGCGATGGTAACTGTTTTTATTGCGCCAACCGCAAGGACAGGGACTTTAAGAGGGTCAGCTTTTCTCCCCAAGAGCTTGCTCGACTCTTCATCCAGTATTATGAAAGGGGAGTGGTGGATGGACTTTTTCTTTCCTCTGCTATTTATGAGTCTGCGGACAGATCCGAGGAGAAAATGCTGACGACCTTACATCTTCTTCGCTACAAATACGGCTACCGTGGCTATGTTCACTATAAGATATTGCCCGGCACCAGCGAATCATTGATTGAAGAAGCATTCCGTCTTGCTGACAGGCTCTCCATAAATATGGAGGCACCTTCCGCGAAGTATTTAACCAAACTTTCCCCTACGAAGGACTTTTCCTCACAGCTTCTTTCTGGCCTGGGAAAAATTGCCCAGCTTAACAGGGAAAAATCCTTAAGGGCTGGTATTACCACCCAGCTGGTGGTAGGAGCAGCCAGGGAGACGGACAGAGAGATATTGAGTTTTTCAAGCAAGCTCTACCAGGAGTATAAGCTGCATCGGGTGTATTATAGTGCTTTCATGCCCATCATTGGAACTCCTCTGGAAGGAGTGCCCCCTTGTCCGCCTCTTCGTGAGTTCAGACTTTATCAGGCCGATTTTCTGTTGAGGAAATACGGATTTACTCCTCAGGAGCTTCCCTTTGATGAGGATGGTAATCTTCCCCAGGAATACGACCCCAAGCTTGGCTGGGCCTTAAGAAATCCGGATAGATTTCCCATAGAGATAAACAAGGCTGACTTTGAGGAGCTCATAAGAGTTCCGGGTATCGGAAGACTTTCTGCTCGCAGAATAGTGGAAG
>Ga0180301_10000793_pt1 | contig 24668 bp, 21 predicted proteins | sample GuaBasSediGuay16_FD_121797 | JGI IMG/M metagenome (GOLD analysis project Ga0180301, IMG submission 121797) | Subseafloor sediment microbial communities from Guaymas Basin, Gulf of California, Mexico - Guay16, Core 4569-2, 12-15 cm | ecosystem: Environmental > Aquatic > Marine > Hydrothermal... | reverse complement strand
TTGATTATATTTATTTTGATAATCTATAATTTTGTTGGGCCTTTTTTATAAAAATAATTTAAATTATTATGGGTTTTTTTATTTCATTTGAGGGTCTTGATGGAAGCGGGTGTTCAACCCAGGCGCAACTTTTGGAAAGACATTTTAAATTAAGAAAAAGATCTGTACTGCTGACAAAAGAACCTACAAACAACTTAATTGGCGGTTTAATAAGAGGGCAGTTGACGCATGAATGGAAAAGTTCTATGGAATGCCTGCAATTGCTTTTCGCCGCTGATAGGGCCCATCACTTAGAAAAAGAAGTAAATCCAGCCCTTAAAAAAAACTTTGTTGTAATTTCTGATAGATACAAACTGTCTTCAATAGCTTATGGTTCTTTGGAAGCAGACCCAGAATGGCTGAAGAAAATAAATGAGAAATTCAGGGACCCGGACTTAACAATCCTGTTGAAGGTTTCTCCAGAAACCTGCATAAAGAGAATAAAAAGCAGACCTTCTTTTGAATTATTTGAGGAGAGGGAGAAACTCGCAAAAATTTGGAAAGTTTATGAAAGTTTTATTTCAGAAAATGTTGTCTTAATTGATGGAGAAAAACCAATAGAAGAAGTCCATGATAAAATTGTGCAAATAGTAAATGAGAGAATGAAAGGAAAAGAAATTGAGACTTTTCTTTAACTGATAGATTTGAATTTTTCAAAACTTTGTTTAAGAGCTTTAATCCCCGGCAATTCTTTTCCTGTTAAATATTTTATTGCTGCGCCTCCCCCTAGAGAAACATAATTAAATCTGTCAAAAGGAATTTTTAATTTAATTAACGCATCCATAGTATTTCCTCCAGCCAATACAGAATTAAAGTTTTTTAGAATTTCAAAAAGTTTTTTTGTTCCGTATTCAAAATTTTTTCTCTCATATATTCCGGCCGGACCCTTCATAAAGACATTTGTTGAGTTTTTGATAATTTCTCTATAAAACTCAATTGTTTTTGGTCCAATATCCAATATCCTTTCCTTTGTTGGCAGATTTTCTGCTGAAATTTCAATTCTGTTTCCATCTCTTTCAACGGCAACATCTGGGGGGGTTATTATCTTCTCATTGTTTTTCAATTTTTCTATTTTTGTAAGAAAATTTAGATACTCTTTCTCCTTTAGAAAATTTTCCGTTGCTTCTCCGAGTTTATATCCTCTGGAAATTAAAAAAAGAAGAGATAAAACCCCGGTAGTTAAAATTTTGACATCTTTATCCAGAAAATTGTCAATTATTTCTAAGGGTTCTTCTAACTTTGCTCCACCCAAAATAAAAATATTGTTTTTTGAAGTTTCCACCTCTTTTAGAAATTTCTTTAATTCTGTTTGTTCTGTTTCAAAAACAGGACCGGGGAGAGAAGGTTTCAAGGTTGCAAATCCGACAACACTTGCATGGCATCTATGAGCAACGGAAAAAGCATCCAAAATAAAATAATCAATTAAAGGAGATAATTTTTTTACTAACTCACTATTTGCATGTTCTTCTATTGATTTATCTGCAGTTTCATCTTCATAAAAACGGACATTATCCAATAAAACAACTTCTCCTTCTCTAACCTTCTCTATATAATCAAAACTTTCGCCAAATTTTATAAATTTTACATTTCCAAGATATTTTTTCAGCAACTCTGCGTGTTTTTCCAAGGAAATGAAATCTGATTTCCCCTTTCTTCCCTGATGCGCCAATACAACAATTTTGGCTCTAAACTCTTGCAATTTTTTAATTGTTTCAACATGTTTATACAATCTAGGATTTTCAGACAATTCCTCGGTTTCTGGGTTATAAGGAAGGTTTAAATCGGCCCTGACTGCAATTGTTTTATCTTTTAAATTGAAATCTTTCCAGGAAAGAAGATCATCCATATATATTTTAATTAAAAAATGAATAAGTAACAGGTTCAGCAACCAAAATATGATTGGAAATCACAACTATGGAGCGGGAGAAGGATATTTTGATGACACCTGAGTTCGTAAATATGCAAATCTCGAACCAACAGTTTATTATTGGTAAAAATCCGAAAATAGTGGTATATATTTGCCGACTTTAAAAATAAACAGGAAGGAGTTCTCTATAACGGTAAGAGGTATTTCTTTTGGAGTTTCGAAAATTGGAATCCTAATTATGATATTATAGGAAAAATAAACAGAAAAGGATTTTTAACTTCCATTTCCGATTCCAAAAAGAAAATTGTTATTAACTAAATTAAAATAAATTAAAATAATATTATATACTATGACTGCGGTTTATGACTCTTTGGGAATTATATATATTATTCCGATGGTTTTGGGAATGGGCGGCGGAATACTTGCAGGTCTTTATATCTATGGTTTATTAGGTGGCTTAATAGGTATTTTGTTATATAAAAGAAAGATTTTAAAGCTTCCGAATTATAAAATAGGCGTATTTGCAGGTTATTTAGTATTTATTCTCTTCCCCTTTATCTTACTTACACTGCTTACGACCTCTTTCTATAGCGGAGAATTTATTCTACTTTTTCTGCCGTTTCTCCACGTAATAATTATTTTAATACTCCTCTCCTTTTTTGAGAAGAAGAAAGTAACTAACAGCTTATATTGGTCATTTATTCTATCTTATTTGCTTGGATGTTTTACCCTTGGTATATTCGGAATAGTATTTTTCTTGGTAGGTTCTCCGCTTAGCATAGCTTTTTAAATCATATTATTACTTATGCTGGGGTGGCAGAGTGGTAATGCGGTGGCCTCGAGAGCCACTGCCCTTTAAAGGGCGCGCAGGTTCGAATGAGCAGGCTTTTTTAATTAAAATTAAGAAGCAGCAAAAAATAAAAGTCTCTCTGAAAATCCTGTCCCCAGCGTAATTAATTTGCACACAATTGAAAAAATTTTTCTTTTTGAATTTTGTTTTTAAAAAACATATCTTAACTTTTCAAAGCGTTAGATATTCAATATTCTATCACACAGGAGGAGCTATTGTCAATTGAACTATGCTTAAAAAAGGCGTCAATATCATAAATGAAATTATAGAAACGGCAAAATACATCAATCCTCCAACTATTAAATTTTTTGATATTCCATTGTGCAAACTTATTTTGTCTACTCCGACTTCAATTCCGGACATAAACCAAGAGAGAATTATTATTGTTTCAATGCTGTAAAAACCTATGGCCAATTGAAATGTTGCAGGTGAAATTGCTAGCCCTTTCCACATAGATAAAAAACCCGCATAAGATGCTGCAGGGCCTTCTGTCGAAATTCCTCCGAAGGTTTTTCCTATAAAATTTACCATCTCAATAATCATATAGGTTAAAGTATTCATAACTCCGCAAATTAGGGGGAGTAAAATTCTTGCCTGCATCTGCATGCTTGAAATGACTTCTGAAAAATTATCCTGAACTATATTCTGCGTTTTATGAAGATTCGTTAAATATTTGGAAATAGATATCATTATCTCTGAAACAATTTTTGTTCCTTTGTTTGCAGCATCAATAACGGCCTTTAAAATTGAATGAATTAATCTTGAAGGAAAATAGTTTATTGCTCCTTCTTTCTCATGAAAAATTGCCTGTTCAAGGGTAAAATTTTTGTATTTGATATTGGAGATAATTTTTTGAAGCAACTTTATTGAATGATTTCCCCTTAAAGTGGGAATTATTTTTTCTATTGCAACTTCTATAGGAATACCTCTGTCTATTTCTTGCCCCAATCCAAATAAAATTTCTCTGAACTCATCTTCCATCTTGATTATATCTTCTTTGATTTTAATCTTCTGAAAAGAATTTAGTATAAAAAATAATGCGATCGAAACATAAAAACCAAAGATAATTATATAAGAGTGTGTCAATGATAAAGAACTGAAATTAGTAAAGAAATAATATAGAAAAGGGATCAAAATAATAATTGAAGGTATGTAGGAACTTATGAAAACTTTTCCCAATCTAAAAGTATCTCCGGGAGGCAACTCCGGGTGCAGAGAGAGATCCGGTTCTGGCAAAGTAATAACTCTATTGTCTAAGATATTTTTAATTGTGAAGGCTAAAAGTATTGGAAGCAATATATCATAAAATCCAAAAATTAAACTTGGGGGTATGTCCTGACCCAAAAAAATTGTTAATAAAGGGAGCATTGTCAAAATAAGAGTTGGAAGCAAAATGCCGAGAGCATTAATCATTGTAATTGGATTTCTTAATTGTAAAATATAAGAATCCGACCTTTCCTTAAGAGAACTCAAAATGATTTCAATAGATTCATCAAGCAATTCGGTTCTTCTTTCTCCACTCGTATAAAGAGAATAAACGATGGCGTTTATTGAGTCGGCAAAGGCTTTGAAAGAATTTTTCCATTTTTGTGAATAAGAAAGTAATGCTTGTTCCATTGAGCTATAGGTTCCTATATTTACATCCCACAGCAGTTTTTTTATGTCTAAAGCCAAAGGTCCCGTCAAATTAGAGGTTGCAAATTTTACTGCACCTTCCAGATTTGGAAAATTTTTCATGTAAATAACGATGTGCAATATCAGCATCACAATCTCTGAACCAGCTCTCAATTCATATACTTTTTTTAATTTGAGCGGATAAGTATATAAATAATAAGAGAAAGCGGCAATAACGAAAATACAGATCAACCCTTCAATAATCTCCAAGAACCCAAATAAAATCAAAAAAATAGCAATAATACAAAAAGACATTGCAGTTAATATGGCGAGAGAAGCAGCCCCTTTTGGAGTAATTTTCAAATGTGCAAAATTTATCGCTTCTTCTATCTTTTTTTTTGTTGTTTTGTCCGGTTCTACAGGCAAAATTTTCTCTGAAATGTGAGCAAATTTCTCGTATATTGTTTTCGGTATTGTGGATAATTTTTCTTCTTCCTGAAAAATCTCATATTGAAGCGACTTTAGATCTTCTTTTTGTTCTGAAGGAAATTGAATTTTTTTTTCTTTTTTTCTGAACTTTATTATAAAATCAAATAATCCCATAAATTGTATTTAGATATTTGAATATATGAAAGCGGGCTGTTTATTTTCTGGAGGGAAAGATTCAACGTTTGCTGCTTACTATGCAAAGAAAAATTATCAATTAAAATATTTGATCAGTGTTAAGTCAAAAGAAGACAGCCCTATGTTCCATTATCCGAATATTGAATTAACAAAAATTCAGGCAAAATTGATTGGAGCCAAACATATTTTCTACGAAAGCCACAATGAAAAAGAAAAAGAGATAGAAGAACTGAAACAAGTGATTTCAAAGTTGGATATTGATACTATTATTGTTGGAGCAGTTGCGTCGAAATATCAAAGAAACAGAATTTCAAAAATAGCAAAAGAACTGAATTTAAAATTAATAAGCCCAATTTGGAAAATTGATGAATTGCAATATCTGAAAAAATTGATAGATTTGGGTTTTAAAACAATCATTACCGGAGTGGCTGCGGAAGGTCTGACGGAAGACTATCTTGGAAAAAAGATTGATGAAAATTGCATAGGAGATTTGATTAGATTAAACAAAAAATTTGGAATCAGTATTGTTGGCGAGGGAGGAGAATACGAAAGTTTTGTTCTTGATTGCCCCATATTTGATAGAAAAATCGAAATTTTGGACAGTGTCAAATATTGGAATGCTAAAATACAATCGGGCTGGTTAGAAATTAAAAAAATTAGATTGGTTAAGAAATAATCAATTTCAAAAAGAAATTTGATAATTATTTCTTTTATATCTTGGGGATTGGAATCCAAAAAGCCGTAAATTTCTGCTTTGAAAATAACTCGAATGCTATCGCAATTTATATAGCGGAAAAAAGATATTAAAATTTAAAACCAAAATATGAAAATGGATGAAAACAATATGCCAATTAAAAAAATTACAATTTTTATCATGCTTAATGGAAAAAGGTGATGAAAATGAATGAGAAGGTTACATGGAACCTCGACATTACATGGATAGACAGAAGGGCTATAGAGGACTTTATTGATAACTATATATCAAGAATTCGCCCATTACCAGAAGGTATTTTTGAGTTTCTTGAAACTTTTGGCGGACAGGAGGGAAAGGAAAAAATTAAACAACCCGCATGTCAAGAAATTTTTAAGTTCTATATTGAAAGGTTCAGAAAATGGAGATTTAAAGAAGAACCCACATCTCAGAATGCTTTGCCCATAAATTTACCGGCGAAATACGAAGGGATATTGCCAAAATTTGAAAGATATGTGATAGATACGGATTGGTATGAACCGGATAAGTCGGCGGACCTGATTATAAAGGGTGTATATAATGGCGAAGAATACCCTTTAGGTTATCTTTTTTGCAAAAAAAGAAAAGGAAAAACAGATATGCACTTTTGCCCGTTTTCAATTGATTCTGCTCCGAAGCCTTTATATTTTCCGGACGGACAATCGCATTTGCATATCGACATCGATCATTTCACGGGAATGACCAATCCTTCAGGTCAAATATTTCTTTCAGGGACAGGAGGAGAGATTTTAGACCATATCAAAAAAGTCAAGAGACGATGAAAATGAACGAACTGAAGGTTACAGTTTGTGCAATAATAGAAAAAGATGGAAAAGTGTTATTGACAAAAAGAAACGTAGAACCTTTTAAAGATTACTGATGCCTTCTAGGCGGACATATAGATTTAAAAGCAAGAATTCCAAATCTAAATTGAGGTAAAGCAAAAGAAAATAGATACCTTATTTGAAAAAAGGTAAATAAAATTCCACGGATAGATAAAAATAAATATATTGGTTGCGGGTTTTGTGTCATATCTGCTTTGAAGGGGGCGCATCCCGAAAAATGCAGAAAATGCGGAGCTTGTGTATCTGCCTGTCCGAATAATGCAATCAAAGTTGAGGATTAGTATAGATTAAAAATTATTTTAAAGTTTAAAATAAAAATATAGAATGGATGAAGAATTAGAAAGACTAAAAAAAGAAAGAATAAAGAAATTAATGGAAAAAGCTAAGGAAGTTCAAACTGAAATAGAAGTTAATGATTCAAATTTTGAGGAGGAAGTAATAGAAAAATCAAAAGAAATTCCGGTTGTTGTTGATTTTTGGGCGCAGTGGTGCAGACCTTGTTTAATGCTTGGCCCAACCCTGGAAAAACTTGCAAAGGAAAACAAAGGAAAGTTTATTTTAGCAAAAGTAAATGTGGATGAAGCTCCGTTATCAAGCCAAAAATATGGAATTATGAGCATTCCAAATGTTAAGTTGTTTAAGGACGGAAAGATTGTTGACGAATTTGTTGGAGCTTATCCAGAAACTTTTGTAAAGGAGTGGCTGAAGAAAAATTTGTAATTGAGCAACTATATTTTTTTATTTTTAGTTTGATATTTTCACAATTAAAAATTATTTGCATCCGCTTTAATTTCTTCACAATATTCTGAGTAATGACCAGCCAATATAAAGTTCAAAAAACCAAAAGAGGATATGAATATACCTAAAAATTTAATAATATTATGGAAAAAATAGTTGGATTAGCTTCTCTTGAAAATACAATGGTAGTGTCAAAAAGTGCTAAAAATTTAATTGAAATTTCTGCCATGGAAAAATCTAGAAAAAGCAGAATAAATGAATTGGCCGCTTTGTTAAAGAATTATGGACCCGAATGTACCTTTCCTGAACTTGCAAAAAAAGTTAAAAAAACTAGTGGAATATCTGGACTATGAAACTTTTAATAACCGGCGGTGCCGGATTTATTGGCTCAAATTTGGTTGGAAAACTGGTAAAAAGTAATGAGATAATTGTTATTGATAATTTATCGGGAGGGAAAGAAGAATTTATTGAGCCTTTTCTTGATGAAATAAAATTTTACAAAGTTGATTTACTGGATGATATAAATAGTTATTTTTCTGGGGTTGAAGAAGTCTGGCATCTGGCGGCAGACCCTTCCGTAAAAGATTCTTCAATATATACTTTTTTCAGAGATTTAAAAATAACAAAAAATGTTCTTGAAGCCTGCAAAAAAAACAAAGTCAAGAAAATTTTATTTACTTCGAGTTCAACTGTTTATGGAGATTCAGAATTAAATACTCCGGAAAATTGCGAGACAAAACCAATTTCTTTTTATGGAGCAACAAAACTTGCCTGCGAATCACTAATCTCAAGTTATTGTTCGCTTTGCAAGATACGGGGTTTTATTTTCAGGTTGGCAAACATAATCGGAAAAAATTCCACTCACGGAGTAATTTACGATTTTATTCATAAATTGTTAAAAAATGGGGAAGAACTGGAAATTTTGGGCGATGGAACCCAGACGAAGAGTTATCTTTCTGTAGACGATTGCATAAACGGAATGCTGATTGCGAAAAATAAAGCAGAAAATCCGGTCAATATCTTCAATCTTGGAAGCAAAGATAGAATAAATGTAAAAGAGATTGCATCTGTGGTTGTTGAAGAAATGATTTCTTCTGGATTGCTTCAAAAAAAACCGGAATTTAAATTTACTGGAGGAGTTGAAGGCGGAAGAGGATGGAAAGGCGATGTTAAGGAAATGTTGTTGGATATTTCTAAATTGGAAAAACTTGGTTTTAAACCAGAATATAATTCCAAAGAAGCTGTCAGGAAATGTGTTATAGAAATAATTAATTCTCTCTACAAAAAATAACTCTTAGTTATATACGACTTGGCGGATAAAACCAAAATTGCTCAAAAAATATTCGATAAATTTGACGGCAACTGTAATTTATCCTTTAAAAATGCTTCCAGATTGATTATTTTTATTGGAAATTATAATAATGTATGTTTCTCATCCGCTTATCAAAAAGAATAAGCTAGAAATACGAGATTATCAGATTGAGATTGCAAAGAATTGTTTAAAGAAAAATACTTTAGTTGTTCTGCCAACAGGTCTTGGTAAAACTCCGATTGCTTTGCTCGTTGCTGTGGAGAGATTAAACAAATTAGACGGAAAAATTTTATTTTTATCTCCAACCAAACCCTTGCTGGAACAGCACAAAAAAACTTTTGAAAATTTATCTGAATTGGCGGACTTGAAAGTCTTTACTGGAATTTTGAAACCAGAAAAAAGAGCAGAAGAATACAAAACTGCGAGAGTTGTGTTTGCAACTCCCCAGACAATACAGAACGATATAAAAAATGGAATAATAGATTTGAGAGAATTTATTTTATTGATTGTTGATGAAGCCCATCATTCTATAGGAAATTATGCCTATACCTATGTAGCACAAAAATATTTTGAAGAATCCAAAAACCCTTTAATTCTGGGATTGACAGCATCTCCGGGAGGAAAAGCAAAAAAAATCGAAGAAATAAAAAAAAATTTGTTTATTGAGCAGATAGAATCAAGAATCGAAAAAGACAAAGAAATAAAAAAATATGTGAAAGAGAGAGAAATGGAAAAAATAGAAATAGATCTTCCAGAAGATTACAAAGCCGCCAAGAAATTGCTTGAAAGAATTTTTAATAAAAAACTTGAATATTTGTTTAAAATGGGAATTTTACCGACAAAGAAAATCTCAAAAAAAATATTGCTTGATTTCCAGAATTTTTATTCAAAAAAGATCAGAGAATCAAAAAGAAAAGAAATGTTTTTCGCCGTCTCAAAAATTTCAGAATTGATTAAACTGGACTATTGTCTGGAACTACTTGAAACTCAAGGAGCGAAACAGTTGAGAGAATATCTGAAAAAACTTGAAAAAGAAAAAACAAAAGCCTCGAAAAGTTTATTTTCTGATCGAGAGTTTAATATTTTCAATAAAAAAGTTTCAGAACTTGGAGAACATCCAAAATTAGAAAAAGTGAAGGAAATTGTCAAAAATGAGTTGGAGAAAAAAGTGATCATATTCACACAATACAGGATAACGGTTGATGAAATTGCAAAAAAATTACGAGAGATTGAAGATGCAAAAGTCGGGATTTTAATTGGTCAGAGATTTGGATTGAGTCAAAAACATCAGGTTAGAGTTATAAGAGATTTCGAAGAAGGAATTTATAATTGTCTTTTAGCGACATCAATTGGAGAAGAGGGGCTTGATATTAAGGGGGTTGGAACGGCAATTTTTTATGAGCCAGTTCCATCAGAAATAAGAAGTATTCAGAGAAGAGGAAGAGTTGCAAGACTGATTAAAGGTAAAATTTATATTTTGATTACGAAAGGAACGAGAGACGAAGCTTACTACTGGACAGCTTATCATAAAGAGAAAAAGATGAAAAACTTTTTGGTGAGAGAAAATTTGGAGAAATATTGTTAACTTTCTCTTCTCTACAAAATTTTCATTCCAGTAAATTTTACTCAATTATATAAAATTTTCAACCATCCAAATATTTCGGTATAATAGGTATAATATAATATTACCTGACAAGTAATTCCGCTTCATTCGGTTTATATTTCCAATTTTCCGGCAATTTTTTCTTTTTAATATAGTATTTTCCCAATCTTCTGATTTTTGATTCTGTTAGTTGAAGAGATCTCTTATTGTGTATATCTTTCTTATTTTTTTCCAAATGCTTTCTCAGATTTACAGCTTTTTTGATTAGATTTATCAGATCTTCAGGATATTCTTCTTTAAATCCATTTTCAAGCAAAATTTTTTGCAGTTTTTTGTTTGTGGCCAATCTTATGGAAGGAATTCCATAAGAATCTCTCAAAATCAATCCTATCTCAGCCTTTGTTTTCCCTTCTTTTTTCAATTCTATTATTTTTTCAATTACCTCTTTCTCTTTCAAAGGCTGCCACTCTGGAATTTTATTTCTGACAACTTTTTTTGATCCGCTTTTTCCCTTCTTTCTTGCATATATTCTCGCCATAAAATAATTTTATTTTAATTTAATATTTGTCAAACAGGCGATAAAAAACGAAATAATTTTGCCTTATAAAAATATAGTATTTAATCCGTAAAGTAGCAGAGCAAACATAGTTTTATTAAATTTTATCAAAATAAAAAATTATGCCACGGTGGCTCAATTGACCCCTTTATTGCTAATTAAAAAGCAAATATTGAAAAATAAGGGTTGGAGCAATTGGTAGAGCAGCGGTCTTGTAAACCGCAGGTTGAGGGAGAATTTCTTTATGAAAAATTCCTCAAATTCAAGTCCCTCCCGTGGCTGATTTATTAAGGTTATATGTCCACATCCTGTTAAGTAATAGCAAAACAGAAAAAAGCATGGACATATACGAAAGATTGAAGAAAAGAAAATTCATATAGGGTTATTGGAACAGAAATTAAAAGAACTAATTAAAGAGAATCCTGATATTTTGAAAGGATTAAACTTATAAATTTTGTATTACAAAGAACTACGTTGAACTACAAATGTAAGGCATTGTATTACTTTTGGATACAAAAGTATTTAAAATAAATACTTTGTAATACATATTTATGGTAAATAAAAAGAGTATCTCTATAAGGTTGGGTGAAGAAGAAATTAAAAAAATAAAAGATATTGCAGAAAAAGAAGGGGTAAAAAGAAGTTTTATAATTAAAAAAGCAATAACTCAGTTTATTGAGAATTATGGAAAAGAGTCTCAAGATGAAAAAAAGATATATGAAAAAATCAGTGAAATTGAAAGAAAGTATGGATCAGTTTTAACAAGAATAAATATCCTCAAAACACAAGTTGATAATATTATCAAAAGAATAGACAAACTAGAGAAAAATGGAAAAAATAGATAATTTATTAAAAGAAAGTTGTCCTTGGCAGGACCAGTCTAACAAGGAATGGTATGTTAAAGATGGAGATCTTAGAGAATTAATAGAAGCAGAAAAACAGGGTTTATTTCATCCTCCTAAGATAAAATATGTTTTAGAAAAGTATTTCTTTGACGAATTGTTTAAAGATTCAAATAAGTATGGAATACTGATCCTGAGAGGACCTAGAAGAATTGGCAAGTCATCTACTTTAAAATATTTAGTAAAAGAATATATAGATAAGAAAGAAGATCCAAATAGATTCGTTTATCTCTCTCTTGATAAAGAAGATCTTTTTATAGGAAGTAAAAAAAGAATATTTTTAAGAGAATTAATAAAAAATATAATTAATAAATACAAAAAAGAAAATAAACCATTAGTTCTTATTCTTGATGAAGTTACCTTCTATGAAGGATGGTGCAGGGCATTCAAAAATTTAATAGACGAAGGTATTATAGGTCCAGGTATTGGGATGATTGCAACAGGTAGTTATTCTTTAGATTTAAGCAGTGCAAAAAGAGAATTATCAGGAAGATTTGGTCCTTTAGGTGAAGCATTCGGTGGTGATATATTCATGTATCCAAGAAAATTTATAGAGCTATCTGAATCTTTACTTGGTGGAGATTTCAAAAATTTTATTGGTAAAAGCATTGGTGACTTTGGAAAAAGATGTGGTATGATAGAATATTTAGCTAATTATCAGACAAAAGAAAATAATATAAAATTCGGTTATGAACAACTTTTAAATCAAATTTTATATCAGTACTATGATGACTTACACGATCTATTTAAAGAAATTTATTTATACAGCGGAGGTTATCCGAGATCGTTTTATAGAGCTATATTGAGTAAAAGGTCTGGTGAGGTTGCAGTTTCTGATTCTAGGTATATAGAAGATATATATAATCTGCTTGTTACAGATTCAAAAAAATTTAGACTTTCTGAAGAGACTCTCAAAAGTATATTAAAAAAAGTAGAATTTCCTTCAATGGAAATTACACATACTTCTCTAATTAAACTCAAAAAAGAAGATGTAGAAAAATATATATCTTATCTAAAAGCTTCTGGTCTGTTTGCTTTTATACCACTTATTAGCTCTTCAACACAAATAGATGTTGAAAACTTGCTGGTAACACCAAACAGAGAAAAATTAAAGTTAATTGTAACTGATCCTGCCGCTTTCATAGCAATTTATATGGGTTCAAGAGGAATAACAAGAGATATAATTAAACATACTAAAGAAATATTTGCCCAGAAGGAAAAAATAAAAGAACTATTATTTGAATCTATTGTAATATCCCATTTATTGAGAAGCCCTCTTTTTAGGAAGTCTTCTCTTGTAGAAAATATTTGTTTTATCAAAAAAGAAAGGGAAGAATTAGCAGATTCTCTATCATGGTATGTAAACTGGAAAAACGAATTAGTTCTTGTTGCTGTAGAAGCGAAAACAGGAAATATGGATTTAAAAGAAATAAAAAGGAAATCAAAAATATTAAAAGATAAATTTAAGATAAGACGGTTAATTGTTGTTTCTAACAACAAAGAACTAAAAATTGAAGAAGATTATGTTGTAATTCCTATTGAAATATTCCTTCTCTTTTTATAAATGTTTTGTGTCATCATCATAACTAACAAACTTAAATCAATAATCTAATTAATTTAATGGCTCATTTTATTCGCCGAATTCCTCTTAACTGAAATGGAAGATAGACTAGAAACGAGAGAGCATCTAAAATGAAAGATTTAATAAATAATTCCTAATTAATTATTGTATGCGAATAAAAGATATATCAAAAGAAGATAGGCCAAGAGAAAGATTTCTTAGACAAGGTCCAGAAGCATTAAGCACTGCAGAATTGTTTGCAATTATTTTAAGAACTGGAAGCAAAGAAGAAAATGTAATTGAAATGTCTAATAGACTAATCAGTGAATATGGATTGGATAAACTTTTTGAATGTACGTTAAAAGAGCTTCAAAAAATAAAAGGAATTGGACCAAGTAAAGCAATGCAAATCTTAGCAATTTCAGAATTGGGGAAGAGATACAATCAATTAAAACGATTGAATGACAAAAATCAAAAACGAATAACCTGCGCAAAAGATGTGTTTAATTTATTTCATGAAAGACTTAAAGATGAAAAACAAGAATATTTCTATGTATTAATGTTAAATAATATGAATTATATAGTAGAAGAGAAATTAATTTCGAAGGGAACATTAGACAAAACATTAATCCATCCAAGAGAAATTTTCAGATATGCTATAAAAAATGCTGTTTCTAAAATAATTCTTGTGCATAACCATCCAGATGGGGACCCAACTCCCAGCTCAAATGATATAGAGATTACAGAAGAGTTAGCAAAAGCAGGAGATATGATAGGGATAAAGGTAATGGACCATGTGATAATAGGAAGAAATGAAAAATGGAGCTGGAAAGAAGGTTAGGTTACTTTGGGCCAATTTTCTCTTTTATTTATTTCTTTTTTCTTTTTGTATTTATTAAACTCGAAATATATCAACTCAAACAAAGCTGATTCAATTTTTTTCCTTAATTTTTCATTATCAACTATTCTCTTATAAAAGTCCATATTGTTGTTTAAGAGCTTACTTAATTCTCTATCTAAATATTTAGGAAATATTACTTTTACGTTTTCCTTCGAGTTATGCTCTATCTTGTTCAGTAATTCTTTGTTCTCTAAAAGATTGTCCTTTACCCGGCCTAAGAAGACTTTATCATCATCTGTAAAATCAGTTCCAAAAGCATCATTGAGATCTTTAATGATTTTTGATAATTTGGTGTTAATGTCCGGAGCATATTCACCAACACCAGCAGAAATTGGTTTTAATTCTCCCTCGGATTCAATTTTAATTTCTTTTTTACCTTTCTTTACAATTTTGTAGGAATCTATATCCACATCATGTAAAACACTAAATGGAAGAGGATTGTTTATTGTTGGGAGTTTTTTGTTCAGGAATTTGTTAAATAGGTATATTTTTTCCAGATTAACATCAGAAAAAGGAATAAGTTGTGATAAGAAAGAGTATATACTTTGGTACCTCCTCAATGTCTTTTTAAAACCAACTTGTTCTCTCTTACTTTTTTGCTTAAATTCATTTACAACAGGACTTAAAATACTGTGTAATTTAGGTTGTGATGCTCCTTTTTTCCATGCTTTAACAAAAGCTTCAACATCTGACCGGTCAAATATCTGATAATCCAGTAATTTTTCTTCTAATTCATATAACTTATGAGGGTCTGTAGCTTCTTTAAGGAATGTAGCTTCATAATATGGCTGGAATGCCTTTTGAATTACTTCTGTCTTATTTGCAAAATCCAGAATTAAAGTATCGTTTTTATTTGGATGTATTCTGTTGACCCTGCACAGAGTTTGAACAGCAGTGATTCCATTTAATATCTTGTCAACATATAGGGTGTGTAATAACGGCTGATCGAAACCTGTTTGATACTTATTTGCGACTATTAATATTTTGTAGTCATCTTTTTTAAAAGCTTCTCTTATAGGATCTACATCCCTAAGTTTATAGATTGACTCAGGAATATCATTCATTGACTGCTCGGTGTATTCTTGTTCATCATGTTTAACTACGCCCGTAAAAGCCACAAGGGTTTTAATTGGATAATTATTTTCTTTAATTAGTTTATCAAAAGCTTTTTTATAAAGAACTGCATGTAGTCTTGACCTCGTCACAACCATTGCCTTGGCTTTGCCATTGATTTTATGTATTGTAGAACTCATAAAATGGTTCAGCATAATCTCTGCCTTTCTTGATATTGCTATGGGGTGTTGCTCTACGAAGACTCTCAGTAATCGCTTGGCTTTTTTCTCTTCATATTCCGGGTCATCCTGTATCTTCTTAACCAATTTGAAATAGGTTGCATAAGTGACATAGTTCTTAAGCACATCAAGAATGAATCCCTCTCCAATTGCCTGTTTCATCGTGTATGTATGGAATGGATGGTAATGCCCGTATTCATCAGGGATACCGAACATCTCCAGAGTTTTGTTCTTTGGAGTGGCAGTAAATGCAAAGAAGCTGATATTCTTTAAATTCCTGTAAGATTCCATTTCCTTAAGAATTTCTTCATCAATCTCATCCATATCTTCCGTATCCAACTCCTCAGCCTCTTCAAGGCTGTTCGTGCTGAGAACCTGCTTCATTTTTCTGGACATAATTCCTGTTTGAGAAGAATGGGCTTCGTCAATTATTACAGCATATTTTCGTTCTGGCAAATCCCTGACCTCTTCAAGAATATAAGGGAATTTCTGCAGTGTTGTAACAACGATATTAGTTCCAGTCTTTAATGCCTCCTTAAGCTGTTCAGAGTGCTTTGTTATCGGTTCTACTATCCCTTTTACCTTTTCAATACTCAGCACCTGCTCCTGAAGTTGCTTGTCTATAACTCTCCTGTCAGAAACGACAATTACCATGTCATAAACCCTGTTATCGTCATCATCAAATTTGTTTATTAAGCCGTGTGCAAGCCATGCAATTGTTTTTGTTTTTCCACTTCCATTACTGTGTTCTATCAGGTAATTTTTGCCTGGCTTAGCATCTGCCAATAATAGGTTAACACAATCTAACTGATGGTATCTCGGGAAAATAGGTTTTATTTTTCCTGATTCATCTTTTTCCATATAGATGAAGTTTGAAATTAATCTTGAGAGTTTGTTTATCTGTAAAATGTCGTTGTACAGGTAGGAAGTTTTGTAATCGTTTTTTACTTCCGGGTTTTCAAGCCCTTTATTAAATGGCAGGAATTTTGTTTTCCAGCCTTCCAATTTTGTTGTCATATATATTTTTTCATCGCTCATGGCAAAATGAACGAAACATCTCTGGAATATTTTTTCTCTTGGGTCTCTATCTTCCTTATATTGCTTTATTGCCTTCTCAACTCCTTGAGAAAATGTATCTTTTAGTTCAATGGTAATAATTGGCAGTCCATTAACGAAAATAACCAGGTCCAATCTTTTGCCATCTTCTTTTTGCTCGTATTCTAATTCATCAATAATAGAAAAGATGTTCTTTTCAAATTTCTTAAACAGGTCAGGATTTTTATGCGTGTTTGGTTTCGGGTAAAACAGTTTAAATGAGCATCCAGCATCCTTAAACCCGTTTCTTAAAACATTAATTGTGCCTTTCTTTTCTATTTCATTCACCAGACGATAGAAGAATCTTTGTTCTGCATCATCTCCATAAACTCTTTGAAACTTTTTCCATTCTCTTTCCTGAGTATCTAAAATAAATTTCAAGGTTAATTCTAGGTCGAGGCAGGAAGCCCTATTGTAATTATGATTGCCTCTCTGATGATAGCCAGTGCTGACTAAATGAGAAATTATATCATTCTGAAACGCCTTTTCTGATGTATCTGTATGTTTCATGCTTCAACACCTCTTACATCAACCTTACCTGTAACAACATAATGAATTAAAGATTTTTTATATTCTTCTAAAAGTGTGATTTTCTTTTCTATGAGTTTTATGGTTTTGTCTATTTTGGAGGTGGCTTTGTCAAGATATTCTACGATTTGGTGTTGTTCTTGTTTTGGCGGGAATGGTATTTTCAAAGTTTTTATGACATCTTGGCTTATATTGGGTTGTCCCCCTCCATAGCTATAAGAAATTATGTTATTCTTATTTGCAATAAACCAATAGAATACATATTTAGTTTCAAAAATCTTGCTCTTTGCCAAAACACAACACGCTTGATTTGTACAAGCTTCTATATCTAATAAAGCAGTTTTCCCAATTGTTGCTCCATACATAGCAATAATTAAGCTGTTTTTTGGATATATTTTCAATGTACTATAATCTCTAACCGCCTCTTTAGATATTCTTTTTGATGTTTCTTTGAGTAAACCATCATTAAGATCTCCTGTGATTACCCAAGGAATATCCCCTTTATCATAATAGATATCTTCTTGTGTTTTGGGCGTTGTTCCACTTCCAATAAAATCAAAGCTTCTTGATACTTTTCTTACTTCCCACCCCTCCGGAATCTTCCCAATCCATTGAATGCCTGAATCCTTTAATTTAACATTCGGGTCAAGCCCTTTTGTTACAACATGATTTATCAGGGCGGTGCGTTTTTCTTTCAGAAGTGCGATTAATTTTTTGTCTTTCTCAATTAGGGAATCAATTCTGGCGGTTTTTTTGTCTAAAAAGCTTATTAAGGAATCCTGTTCTTTTACATTTGGCGGAATCGTAAATAAAACAAGCCCTTTAAAATCTTGATTTATTCCTCCCTGAGCAGAGCCTGTTTCTGTTAATTTAATTTGTTTAAAGCCAGAATCACTACTAATCAAATAATAAAGCAACTTTGGTTTTATTCTTTTATTTGCTCTCATTAAAAAAACATGTTCATTTACTGCCATTTTTTCATATTTCATTTCTTTTAATATTGCTGTTTTGCCTATTGTAGCACCATCCTTAACTAATAACACATCGTTTATTTTTAATTTTCCTTGATTCATTGAATTGTAATAGTCTTCAGAAATTAATTTAGGGTTCTCTAAATTTAAAGTTCCGTCCCAGTTGATATGCTCCCCCCCTAAACTAAAAACTCCTTCATCTAATTGACTTCCTCCGCCGATTTCTCTACTCCCCGATTCTAAAGAGGATAACAAAAATTTTAATCTATGAACTTCCCACCCCTCCGGAATCTTCCCAATCCATTGAATGCCTGAATCTTTGTATTTTGGGTAAGGTTTGAATTTCATCTTACTGTAACACCTCTTTTGCATAATTACATTTATTTCTTAATGGGCATTTATCACATAAAGGTTTTCCGGGTTTGCATATCAATGATGTAAAATCCACAATAGCAAACAGTAACTTCCCCGGATTTTTATATTCAAACAATTTTGCAGCAAGTTCCACTATTTTCTTTTTTCTTCTTATCTCACCGGATAAGTTCAGACCGAAATATCTATTTATAAATCTGGCTATATTGCTATCTACCACAGGAGCTGGTTTATTAAAACAAACAGTTGAGATTGCACCCGCAACATATTCTCCAGCTCCGGGGATTTCTCGCAATTTACCATAATCCTCTGGAAATCTCCCATTATGATTTTCAATGATATATTTAGCAGCTTCAGAAAAATGTCTCGCCCTCCAGTGAAGACCGAGATGCTCAGTTACTTTTTTGATATCTTTAAAATTTGTTCTTGCCAGAGTTTCAACATCTGGATATTTTTCTATAAATTCGAGATAAACGGGAACTACCTGCTCTGCTTTTGTTCTATGGAGCATAAATTCAGCAATCATAATTCTGTAAGGATTTTTTATATGCCGCCATGGAAAGTCACGACCATGAGTTTTATACCAACCAATAATTTCCTCACATATAACAGCAAACATTTTACTCAACGAAAAGCACCCCAGGTCTGTTAATATGTGATGAGAGTTTTGTCTGAATATCAATAAGGATCTCTTTGCGAAGTCTAAAAATTGGTGTGTTCCTATTAATTTCATCAATAGGTTTTGCAGAAAAATGTCTGAAATCAACAACTAATCTGTAAAGTTTTTCTTCATGCTTAATCGCAGGACTTACATAAAGAAAATGAGCGCTTCTTTTTAAGTTTTCATAGGTTTGAATTGTTGTTCCATTGATTTGAACCTCTACAGGACACAAAAATCCCTTAACAATACGACTTAATTTCATTTTATTTTGTGTGAAATCACATAATGGAGAAATTTCTATTTGCACGAGAATAGAATTATCTTTAATTGTATTTCTAACCTCTTTGAAAAATCTTTTAAATTCTGGTTTATAGCTATCTTTAATTTTCTTATCTCTGTCCAACATTTCATTCAGATTTACTCCTTTCATATTAGAAAATTCTTCGAGTAACTCTTCCTGATAAATAGAATCATAAATTATTTTTTTAAGTGAATCATCATCCTTAATTTCATATACATTTCCTGGATACAAACCATTTTGGGTTGAGAAATCAAGCAATAATCGTGAGTTAATTTCTGCTTTAATTTTTTTATCGATTTCGCCAGTTTCAAAATTATCCAATGGTGAAGAAGATATCTTGTGAATTTTTTTCTCGGTAGTATCCTGAAATAGCCCCATAAATGTAAAAAGAGAATTTTTTAAAATTTCCAGAGTTTCACCTTCACTAAGCCTTCCCCCGGCTTGTGCTCTGGCAAGATTATAAAAAACCTTCTGCATTTCGGTGTTCCATCTATCACTGTCGTAAAAATCTACAAGTTTGGAGAACTCATTAACTATATTCGATGCTGAATCATGAAGAATATTCTCCCAGAGCAGGAATAAGTCAAATATTTTTAAATTTTTCAATCTTTTATCAAGATTTTTCTTTATTTTTCCCAGATCATAACTTCTACCGGCACCATTTTGACATTCTGACTTTTGCAAATTTAGAACCATTGCTTTGTAGTTTTCTCTACGCAAAATATTTTTAAATCCATCAATATATTCATCATGTTTGGTCCACAAAACTATAATAAACGGCCCATTATTCGTGTGAACAATTCTTTTAATAACGTTAATAAGGGTGGATAATATTGTTTTCTCATCTCTGCTAGTCATTCCACCAAGAACTAGATCCAGAAAAATAATTCTTACATCATTAAATGGTTTTGGGGGTAATTCATTTATTTCACCTGTAAAATATATGGTTGATATTCTACATTTTGAAAGAACTTTTATAAGAGGCAAACCTTCGTCAGCTTTATCGTCTATCACAATAGCCTTTCCACTTTCAGGTAAGTTCATTTTTCTCTCTCCTTTTTGAAAGCAAGTACCACAATCGCCCCCTTCCTGAATTCTTCTGGAATTTCAAATTCGTCTGCGTCAGGAAATAGAAGCATACCTTTATGAGCTTTCATTATCTCATTCGCGATGTGAAGACCCAGTCCCATCCCATCCGGTTTGGCAGAAACAAAAGGTTTTATTACTTCTTCAGATGGAAGAGTGAGTCCCGGACCATTATCCGCTATAACCACTGATATATATCCCGGTATGTTTTCTGATATGTTCAGGTAAATTTTCTTTAATTGCGTTTTCTTTTCCTTGTACCAGTATTCCAGCCACCAGATGGAATTATCCATTATATTTATCAATGAATTAATAACAAGGTTTCTTGCACAGTTAATGTTAGATTTTCCGGGATATTTTTCGTATTTTTTTACAACTTTGATTTTATGAACTCTGAATCTATATTCCATATCAAAAACGGCCTGATCAATCAAACTCTTCAAATCCCACCTTTTTGTTTCACTTTTTTTTATAATAATAGAGTATCCTTCAACCAGATTTGATAAATGATGAATAAGTCCGATAATTCTATCTGATACTTTTTCGTGTTCTACAACCTTTTTGAGTTCAGCAATTATCTTGTCAATCTCGTGTATTACCACACTCAGAGTCAGTCCTGCACCAGCACTTTTCAAGAGAATTTCTTTCATTTCTTCGTATTCTTTCTCGACTCGTCCCAGATATCTGTCAATTTCTTTTTTAATGGAATCCTCTTTAATGCGTTTATCAACAATTTTTCTTAATTCCCTGATGCCTGATACCACCGGCTCTTTTTTGCTTTTCAATCCGTAGACTGTTCTTATTTTGTCTTTGTCTTCATATCGAAGCCCTTCCACCTGTTCCAGACAGTAGATTAGAGCTCTTTCGAGTTCCCTTAATGCATTATTCTCTATAAACCCCTCTCTGTTTGTTTTCTCTACTAAGTCTGTGCTTTTATCCCTTTCAAGATAAACGGCAGCTATAATGATATTGTTGCTCACCCGCTTTGCTGGGATATTTACCCTCCTTATATCAAGTCCCAGCCAGTCATTTCCAAGTTCGCCATAATCATAAACTCTTATTCCATCTCTATAAACTCTTATACCTCCATTTTGATTAAGATATTCTTTCAATCCCTTTTTATCCTGAACTCCAATAGATAAAATTCTTGACTCACGGTCAAATATAAACCCCTCAAATCTGACAGGACCTATCCGATATTTATTCAGGTCTATGTCTTCATGCTTACTATCAACCATTCTGAGTTTATTTCTAATATATTTATCATTATCATTAATCATTCGCCCTTCTAATTTTGTCATGGTAGGCCAAGGGGTAAATTCGTATCTGAATTTCTTTATATATCCTCCTTCAAGTTCACATTTGAACCTGAACAGAGCATAATCTTTTATTTCTTCCCATGATAGTAACCCTTCAATCCAGTCTTTTTTATCGATCTCAAATTCTATCCTGAATGATTCTGGTGTATCAAATGGAGAAGAAAAGGAGTTTAAAGAACGATATATATCTCTAACCATACCTCTGGCCCAGATATTTTTAAGTTTTTTAATCGTAATTTTTGTTCCCGTGTTATTGGTGAAATACTTCGCTTCCTTTTTTTCTATTATCTTAACAGGTACTTCCTCAAGATATCTGGACTTCTCAAATACCGTCCAGTCTATGGTTAGATATATCTCAGGATTATTTTCTGATCTGGTAGTAAGTTCTATAAGATTACCAAGTTTGTGTACAGCAAATCTACCTATTCCCTTTTCACCAAGAGGCAATCTACCAAATTTTGGCGTTTTTCTGTTTTCTTTTACAAGTTTCTCTTTATAATCACTTCCTGGTTCCATCCATACATTTTTTATAATTTCAGCTGTCATTCCACAGCCATTGTCTTCTATGACTATTACTCCTTTTTCTGGATCATCTACATTCTTCATTACAACTTTAACTCTAGATGCATCAGCATCGTATGAATTTTTTATAAGTTCCAGTAGTGCTATATTCTCATTTCTTATTAATTGATTTCCCAGCTGAAGTAGAAGCCTAGCTCTGGGTTTAAAAATGAACTCTTCTTTCATAATATCATCTCCTTTATTTTTTCTGCAATTTTTTCAGCCATCAAAGGTGGGACAGCATTTCCTATCTGTTTAAATTTTGCTGTCATTGGTCCTTCAAAATAATAGTTGTCAGGAAAAGATTGTAACCGGGCTGCTTCTCTCACTGAAATTGAGCGAAGTTGTTTTATGTCTGGATGGATATAATAATGACCATCTTTAGCAAGATGTGCAACCACAGTATGAGAGCAAGGTAAGTCATCAGCAACAACCTTGAACCTATCAAGAAAGGATTTTTGATTGTTATGTGTTCTGTATTTTTCAGGAATATCCGTATACATGAGCCGTTTTTTATGTTTCTTCCACATCTCTATAGTCAGACGATATATTTTTCTGTCTCTGTCATTGATTTTTCTTGTGATATGGAGAGTTAAAACATCTTCTTTAGAACGCAGTTTATATTTTTTTAGATATGAAGTCGGTTTTGATGTATAATTGCCATATTTGATTTTTTCTCCGGGAAGTAAAGAGGGTAAATCTACCAGAATATCTCTTACCTTATAATTCGTAATTTTTTCATTCTTTTTAAATTCAGGATAATGGAAATTAAGTTCTTTTTTCCATCCGATTACTATAACCCTTTCTCTGCTCTGAAGCACACCGAAATCGTATGCATTTAGAATTTTGTAATCCACCACGTAGCCACTATCTTCAAAATGTTTTTTTACATCTTTCCAGAGATTGCCTTTACCTGCAGATAGGAGTCCTGGAACATTTTCAAAAACAAAAACTTCCGGCTTAAATTTCTTTAAAAATTTAGCATACAATTTATAAAGATAATTCCTCGGATCGTTTTCCATACTATAAGGATCTCTTGCTCTCCCGACAAGAGAATACGCCTGACAGGGTGGTCCTCCAGCAATGACTTTTATTTTTTTCAGCCCCAGTCTCATAAGATTATCTTCAATTTTTTCAAATAAAACAGCAAGGTTCTCTCTTTTGATCTCTTCATTTATTATCAATGAGGAATAGGCTTCAGGAAGATAAGAATATAATTCATCACGAGACATCTGTCCTTTTAGATATTTTACATACGCAGAGAGTTTGTGTTCTCTTTTTAGATAATGATAAACAAGGCGGGTTTTTGTTGTTAAAGATGCATATTTATCCATTTCTATATGTGCTATGGGTGTAAAGCCAGCTCTTATAAATCCTTCAGCAAGTCCACCTGCACCTGCAAAAAGTTCCATATATGTAAGTTGTTTGGTCATTCTAAAGCTCCTCCTTCAAAAGCCCCTGGATTTCAGCGGTAACCTCTTTGATATCTTTTTCAATCTCTTCCAGAGGTCTTGGCGGCTTGTATTCATAAAAATATTTTGTAAAATTAATCTCATACCCAATTTTATCCTTTTTCCTGTCCATCCACGCATCAGGATAATAGGGTTTTACTTCTCTTTCAAAGTATTCTTCTATATCCTGCTTTAATGGAATTTTCTCAGAATCTCTTAAATTGGGGTCTGGCAACTTATTACCTTTTTTATCCAGAACATAATCAGCAGAATCATCATGCTCGGACAAAGCAAGAATAATATTTTTTATAAAATTTGGAGATAAATCAAAATCTCTCAAAGCTTCCTTGACTTTCTTTTCAAACTCATCCCAGTTCTTGTATAATTTATCTCCAATAGTTTTTAAAGCAGTAATAATCTCTTCCTGCTTCTTCCTGCCTTCCTCTTCTTCTTTCAACTTTAATTCGGGATTCTTTTTCTTACTCTCAGCTAATTTCGCAAATGCTTTTATAGAATAAAGATTCTCCAATCTTTCTTCACTAACCTGATAATTCAACTGCAAAGGTCTCTCAACAATTACTTTGGTATAGCCAAACTCTTCATTATCAAAGATCTTTGAATATTTATTTTCTTCAAATTTATCATATAAGTTGACAATTTTGTTGATATCCTCATCAGAGAGATAATTTCTCTTATTTCCCAGGCTTTTTCGCATTTTTTTAAAGAAAGAAGTGGCATTAATCAACTGAATCTTTCCGACTCTCTCAACAGGTTTCTCGTTTGTTAAGATCCAGACATACGTATAAATGCCTGTATTGAAGAATAACTGATCTGGTAAGGCAATTATAGCTTCAATATAATCATTCTCAATCATCCACTTTCTTATATC
>Ga0180301_10000792_pt1 | contig 24672 bp, 31 predicted proteins | sample GuaBasSediGuay16_FD_121797 | JGI IMG/M metagenome (GOLD analysis project Ga0180301, IMG submission 121797) | Subseafloor sediment microbial communities from Guaymas Basin, Gulf of California, Mexico - Guay16, Core 4569-2, 12-15 cm | ecosystem: Environmental > Aquatic > Marine > Hydrothermal... | reverse complement strand
TGATTTTTCCCTGTTTTCTTTAATCTCATGCCGGGGATTCTTGCTAACTACTTCTATGGCCTTAATAATCTCCCGGCCTATCTGCGCCTGATGCTCTGCTTTTGTCTGCTCAATAATTGTATGTAAGCTACCCTCTTCGGTAGTTACATATTTGGCGGGGACCCTCGATAAAACATAGGCAAGCATGTCATTTTTACACATGTCGCAGGTGCATATGTCGTATCTTAGAGCCAGTATGACATTTAAAAAATCAGTGGCAATATCTTCGATTATATTTTTAAGTTTTCCAGCCATGTCAACTCGTGCATAAAATATGAATATTCCATTAATTATATTATAACATATAAAAAAATGCAAAGATTTTTTATTGACCAGGTAATTTTTATTTATTAGAATATAGAAAAAATTATATAGCAGTGCAAATAAAAACTTTTGAATCAATTACATAATGAATCGATTTACAAGGAAGAGGAAGCAGATTGACAGGAAGGCGATTTTACTTTAAAATAAGCTCGAGATAGGTAGGAATAATTTTTATGGCAGAAATACCTTGGCGCAAAAGAATCGGAAAAATTCTCATTGAGCAAGGTTTACTTACTCAGTCTCAACTCAATGAGGCATTAGAAGAGCAAAGGCTTACCGGGCAGAAACTCGGCGAGGTTTTAGTAAATAAGGGGTGGGTTTCCCGTGGCGAGATTGAGCAGGTTTTGGCGAAGCAGTCCGGAGTGGTTACCTTTAACCTTTCCGGACATATTATTGAACCGGATATAGTTAAACTTATTCCTAAAGAAATTGCAGTTAAGTATAAACTTATGCCTGTATTCAAAGTCGAAAATACACTCACCGTAGCGATGGTCGATCCCAGTAATGTCTTTGTGATTGACGAGTTGCAGCGCCGGACCGGATGCGTGATTGAGCCGGTTTTGGCTAATGAGATGGATATTCGGCGCGCTCAGGAACAATATTATGGAACCTCAGGCACCTTACAGGAAATAGTCGCCTCTATAGATAAGAAGAAGCTGGTTGAAGGTGAAAAGCTGGGCGAAGAAGCTCCGGTAATCAAAATAGTTAATCTATTAATTATCCAGGCAGTTCAGGCAAGAGCCTCGGATATTCATATCGAACCTGAGGAGAAGTTCCTGGGCGTGCGTTATCGCGTTGATGGAATCCTTTACCGCCAGAAACCATTACCCAAAGAATTACAGCCAGCGATAATCTCTCGCTTGAAAATTATGTCTGGTTTAGATATCGCTGAGAAACGAATTCCCCAAGACGGCCGTATCCTGATGAAAATCAGCAATAAAGAAATAGATTTTCGTGTTTCCACCTGCCCGGCAATATTTGGAGAGAATGTGGTTCTGCGAATTTTGGACAGAAGTAGCTTAATTTTAGGAATGGAAAGCTTAGGTTTTCCTAGCGAAGATTTAAAAAGATTTGATGAGCTAATCAGCCAGCCTTACGGGATAGTTCTGGTTACCGGTCCAACCGGGAGCGGAAAAACTACAACTTTGTATTCGGCTTTGCAAAAACTTAATAAAGAGAATGTTAATATTATGACTGCTGAGGATCCAGTTGAATATCAATTTCCACTTATGCGGCAGGTGCAGGTTAATCCTAAGGCCGGGCTTACCTTTGCAGCGGCTCTGCGCTCTTTTCTGAGGCAAGATCCGGATATTATTATGGTAGGGGAAATCAGGGATTTGAAGACTGCCCAGATTGCTGTGCAAGCAGCGTTAACCGGCCATCTTGTTTTTTCTACACTTCATACCAATGACGCTCCCACCGCCTTTACCCGCTTAGTAGATATGGGTGTGGAGCCCTTTTTGGTTTCTTCGTCACTTCTCGGTGTTCTCGCTCAAAGACTGGTAAGGAAGGTATGTGATAAGTGCCAGCAGCAGTATACACCTTCAAATGAACTCTTAAAGACTTTGGGATTAGAAGAGAAGATAGGTACTGGCATAAAATTTAGTAAGGGTAAAGGTTGTGTCGTATGTAAACAGACCGGATACAAAGGCAGAATCGGAATCTTTGAGTTGCTTAAAAATAGTCCCTCGATTCAAGAACTGGTATTAAAAAAGGCTTCTGCCGATGAGATAAGAAGGGTTGCTCAAGCAGAAGGAATGACTCTATTGAGGGAGGCGGCGATTGAGAAGCTCCTTTCCGGTATCACTACTGCAGAGGAAGTGATAAGGGTAACTCAAGAAGCGGAGTTTTAAAGCAAAAATAAGACTTGTAAGGCGGAGGTATATAAGATATACTTATTTTGGTGGGAGGAGGTGGGAAAAAGAGTAGAAGAAATAAAAAACGAAGGTTTGATATTTTAATTTTAAAAAATTATGGATGATGTTTTAAGGAGGTGTGTAATGAAAAAGCTGGGTTTTACCTTAATTGAACTTATCGTGGTTATCGCTATCATTGCTATCCTAGCAGCTATTATTGCCCCAAACGCATTCAGGGCAATCGAGAAAGCAAAGATTTCTGCATCCATTGAGGATTATCGCTCAATTAAGACCGCAGCAATGGCTTATTATGCGGATACAGGAACCTGGCCGGCTTTGGATACGACTCCTCCGGCAGCTGGTTTTGTAACTACAGATGGTCGAGCAGGATGGGACGGCCCATATTTAGAGAAGTGGCCACCGCAGGCAAAATGGGGAGGAGTATATCATTGGTGCGTAGTTACTTCTGCTGCAAGTGGGGCTTGTGAGGCCTGGGACAGTGATGCTGCTCAAGAAAGATATGTTCGCATAACTAGTGTACCTCAGAATGCGGCACAGAGAATAGACCAGCAATTGGATGGGAGCGTAGCTGCTGGCAGTGGAAGTGTTCGCTATACCGCTGATGCTACCACTGTTGTGCGTATCTTAGTGTCGGAAGACTAAAAATTCTATAACGGTACAGATTTAGATTAGGATAACTCAGCCAAGCTTGTAGAGCGAAGGTGACAGAGGCTGAGCTGCAAGCAATTACCAGTATCTTTAATTCTATTTTAAACCTATTATTTAGGGGGCAAAATGGATTGGAGAGAAAATAAATGGATAGGGATAATAGGAGGGGCAGTGATTTTAATCTGTGTAGCCGTGGCTTTAGCTCCTTTTATTCAAAGAGTGAGAGAAAGTAAGAAAGCAGAAAAAGAAGCTGAAGAGTGGATAGAAAAAGAAAAAGAGCATCTAATTATTGGTCCAGAGGGTTGGTCTATGGGAGAAAGGAGGCGAGATTAAGTAATAAGAATAGAGAGGGGATAAATTATGAATAAAAGATCTTTTACCCTTATTGAGCTTATTGTAGTTATTGCTATTATTGCAGTTTTAGCGGCAATTATTGCTCCCAATGCCTTCAGGGCAATCGAGAAGGCAAAATGCTCTGCTTTTTGTCAGGATATTAAAGCAGTAAGAGCAGCTGTTTATAGTTTATACGCAGATACAGGATTATTTCCTGGGCATTATGAAGATATTAGGTATCCTTTGATTACAGGCGGAAATGGTTGGAGTGGTAGACCTGGTTGGGATGGTCCTTATCTTGAGAAATCCATTCAACACTACTGGTTAGGCCGAGCCGCAATGAGTTTTCAGAATAGTTGCATTGATAGAAACAAAGATTGGGATGGAGACTCAGCCTGTGAACTTTTCTTTTGCTATCAGCCTTCTCCTCCCATATCTGCTCAAGTAAGAATAGACCAGATAATGGATGGAGGGGATGGGCCTGGAGCAGGACTGATAAGAGGAAGGATGCGCGGCGGAGTAGTAACAGGTGGGGATTGGCACACCGGATGTTTCTGGCCGGGATTTGCCGACCCATAACCAATGCCTTCCATTCTTTTAGAGGTTAAAGATTTATCTAAATATTTTGGTAAATTTTGCGTCTTTCAAAATTTATCTCTAAAGATTCATCAAGGAGAAATCTTTGGACTTCTGGGTCCGAATGCAGCAGGGAAAACTACACTTATTAAGTGCATCTTTAAATTCCTAAAAGCCTCCCAAGGGCAAATCCTTTATAGAGAAAAACCACTCACCTTTACCGATATCTACAAGGATTTTGGTTACCTGCCAGAGAATTTCTTACCTCCTAGAGAATTAACCTCAAAAGAATTTCTAAAATTATTAGGTTTAAGTCAACATATCTCTTCTTCTGATATCGTTTCTCTTCTTAAGGAGGTTGAGTTGAATAATGAAAAAAGGATAAAAGATTACTCGAGGGGTATGATTCAGAGGTTGGGTTTGGCAACGGCTCTGCTTAAAGACCCCGAGTTGATTATTCTTGATGAGCCGACATTAGGATTAGACCCGATAGGGCAAAGTAAAATTTTATTGTTGTTGAAGGAGCTAAACCGGCAAGGAAAGACTATCTTTTTTTCTTCTCATAATCTTTTTCAGGTGCAAAGTGTATGTAACCGAATAGGAGTAATTCATCAGGGCAGGATAAAATTTATCGGCACAATAGAAGAATTTCTATTCAAGCAGAATAGCGGTTCCTTAGAGCAGGCTTTTTTAAAGGAAGTCAAAGAGAATGTTTAAGATTCTTTCCGCAATCCTCCTTAATACCAAACAGGGAATCAGGGAAAAGACCTTTTGGGCAACAGGCTTAATTTTTGTGTTTCTTTTAGGATTCTCTCTTTTTTTAGGAGAATTATCTATTGGAGAGAAAGAGGCGGTATTAAGGAATGTAAGCCTTTCTTCCATAGAAATAAGTTGTTTGCTTTTGGTCGTGTTCGGTCTTGTTTTGGGGTTTTACCGCGAGAAAGACAGCCGCCTTAAGGAAGTATACCTTTCTTACTATTCTTACGCCAATTACCTGGTAGGCAAACTAATAGGATATCTTCTTATCTGTTTAATTTATGTATCTCTGACTTCCCTTATAGCAGGGTTAATTCTATTTTTAAACAATGCTTTTTTATGGGAAGTATTTCTGGGAAGCTACGGTATTTTTTTAAAACTCTCTATATTTTGTAGCATCTGCCTCCTTTTTTCCTCACTTTTTAATTACCCCCTTTTGGCTTCTATATCTACTATTTTTGCCTATATAGCCGGTGAGTTTTCTTATAACGCGCTTAAAATTGTGAGTATTTCAAAAAATGATTTTGCCAGGCTATTTTTTAAATTTCTTTACCATCTGTTACCTAATGCTGATAAAATTGACCTCAAAGTTAACGCAATTTATGGACAGACCCCTTCTTTACATTTTCTTGTTAGCATTACCCTTTATGTTTTTATTTATATTTTATTCACATATTTTTTAACTGTCCTTATATTCATTAGGAAAGAACATTAAGGCAATATGGTATCAAGAAAAGGCTTATCGATAATATGTGCCTTTCTTTTTTTATCTGTAATTATTTTCTCCTTACTTCTATCCAGAATTTCCCCTCAAGAAGAAAAGAAGATATATTATCTTCCTTCTCTGGAGTATTTAAAATTAGTTAGCGGGACATTTAAGCCTCTTTTTGCCGAGATGCTTTTTATCAAGGGGGTTTTGGATATTTCTGAGGAAGTGCCTGATAGAATGAGTTATTTTTTAAAATTATTCGAAACCGCTATTAATTTAGACCCCAAACTCGTAAGTGCGTGCTTTTTTGGAGGAATAGTTGTTCCGGTAAAGAAAGAAGAAATCCCTTCGGGCATTAAATTTTTAAAAGAAGGGATGAGGCTTAATCCTTCGGATTGGAGGATTCCTTTCTGGATAGGGTTTAATTACCTGGAATTGGGAATTTATTCAAAGGTTATAGAGTACTACCGCTTAGCTTCCAATTTACCTGACAGCCCTGCTTATTTAAAGACTAACCTGGCCTTTTTTTATTACAAAGCAGACAGACCCAAGGAAGGACTTTTATATTTAGAAGGATTGTTCCATTCTCTAAAAGATAGGCGCCTTCTGGAAATAATAGAGAAAAAAATAGAGTGGCTGGAGGGACTGGTTTTTTTAGAAGCAAAGTTAACAGAATTTAAGAGGCTTTTCGGAATATGGCCATCAGATTTAGAAGATTTATTGGAAACAGGCTTGATCGATAAAATTCCCCCGGATCCTTTCGGAGAAGGTTACTATTTAGAAAAGGGGTTATTCGGCGGCGTTCCCAAAGTAAGGAGCAGGTTTTGAAATTCTTAAAAATTTTTATTTATTTTTTAATTATTTTTTTCATCTTTGGAGATAACCTTTATAGCTGCGGGCCCGAAATAAACAGAGAGCCTATAGAGGAGATAACTATTTTTTGTCCGGAGAATATGGTTTCTTCAATAATGAAAATGAGACCTGTATTTGAGAAGAATTTTCCTGGCCATACAATTTATGCACCGGAATCTTCTGATTTAGAAAATATTTACGATATAATTCATTTTAACAAGACTCCCGACATTCTCATTCTTTCAGATGAGTCTTTGCTGGAGAAATTCCTTTTTTCTTATATTGATTGGTATATAATATTCGCCTCCGATAGAATAGTTCTGGCCTTTACTGAAAATTCAAAATATTCTTCTAAGATTGACGAGAACAATTGGTATAAGATTATTGCCAGAGGAGATGTAAAACCAGCGAGAATGAATGAAAGAATATCCACATTGGGATACAGGACACTAATGGCATTAAATTTAGCCGAAAATTATTACCGACAGGATTTTGACAATTTATATAGAAATTTCCTGCACCAGAATGTATTCTCATCAGAGAAGGAATTGAATTTTTTACTTTTAGCCAACGATTTAGATTATATATTTGACTATTTAAGCGCTGCCAAAAGATATAAATTTAGATATATAACATTACCTGCCCAGATAGATTTAAGTTCTAAAGAATTTAAGGAAGATTATGCTCAAGCCGAAATTACTTTAGGAGACAATATTTTAACAGGTAGACCAATCCGCTATCTAATCACCATACCAAATAATGTTACCTATCCTCAAAGAGGGCTAAAATTTTTGAGGGTAATGTTCGGTAAACAAGGAAAGGAAATACTGAAAAATCACAAGATTCAAATTGCGGGGCCTTACCTTCAGATAATAAACAAGACTTCAGGTGTTCTTGAGGATGTTGAAGAAATTTTAAGAGGAGCTAAAAATGAATAGAATTTACGGTGCCATGCTCTTTCTTTTTCTTATTATTAATCTAATGTTTGTTCATCCGGGTTTTTGCAAAGAATTGGTTATTTTCCACGCCGGTTCATTGGCAAAGCCTTTGGAGGAAATATGCGAGGAATATAACAAAATTTACCCCGATATAGAAATAATAAGAGAAGCCTCCGGCTCAAGAGAGGCAGCTTTTAAAGTCGCTCATTTGGATAGAGAGTGCGATTTAGTCTTCTCCGCGGATTATAAAGTAATAGAAGAGATTTTAATGCCTCAATATACAAATTTTTACTTTATCTTTGCCAGGAATGAGATGGTTATAGCTTTTTCAGAGTGGAGTAAATATGTCTCAGAGATAAATGAAGAAAACTGGTATAAAATTTTAACCAGGGAGGATGTCCGTATAGGAAGGTCTGATGAGAATCTGGATCCTTGTGGATACAGGTCTTTAATGGTCTGGCAATTAGCAGAGGATTTCTATAATGAAAAAGGGCTGATTGAAGGGTTTAATAAAAATTGCCCTAAGGAAAATATAAGGCCAAAGGAAACCGAACTCGTTGCGCAAATAGAGTCTTTAGACTTGGATTATATTTTTCAATACCTATCCATAGCTGTCCAGCACCGCCTTCAATATATACAGCTTCCCAAGGAGATAAATTTAGGATACTTTGATTATAAGGATAATTATAAAAAAGCAAAGGTAAAGGTAAAAGGCACTAAAGGAGAATCGATAATAGAGGGTTCACCTATTCAATACGCTGTGACTGTTCTTCAGAATGCGCCTCATAGAAAGGAGGCCATAGAATTTTTGAAATTTTTAATAAGCCAGGAAGCCCAAAATATCTTAGAAAAGAACGGGCATCCTGTTTATTTTATTTTAAGGGGAGAATGTCCCGAAGGATTATCTTTTCTAAAAAAATTTAAAAAATAATGGGAGAAATTTTAGCTGTTTTTCTTTCTCATTTTTACTTTATATTCCTGGGATTTATTTACAAAAAAAAATTTACGAATTTTAAGTGGTATCTGTATCTCGTAGGCTATCTAATTCTTTTTATTATTCTGGGGGTCTATTCCCAGAGATTCCTATTTTTTTACTTGTGTTTAATTCTTTATTCAAGTATATTTGCAATTCCGCATCTCTTGGGGATATTTTTCATTTTCGTCTTTTCGCAGATATTCATCCCTTATTATTGGGTTCAGATTTTTATTCTCTTCAGTATATTCTGGCTGGTTTTTCTAAATTTTAGAAAGATTGTCTTCTTCCATAAAACCCTTTTCTTTTTAGGGGCGATATTTTTTATTCTTCTGTTTCTGCCTATCGTTTATTTTTTATTTCAGGCATACCCCCAGGAATTGCTTATTACCTTTTCATCTAAACCCTTCCAGAGAGCTCTAAATTTAAGCATCTTATCCTCCACTATTACTACTCTAATTGTTTTTATTTTCGGCGTTCCCTTAAGTTATTTTCTGGCTTCGTTTAACTTTAAAGGGAAAAAACTTATAAATGCCTTGGTTGACTTACCTATCCTTTTTCCCCAGACAATAGTAGGAGTTTTCCTGTTAGTTTTTTTATCTCCCAAAACGCCACTGGGAGAATTTTTCTTATCAAAAGGATTAAGACTTACTTCCAGTATGATTGCGATAGTTTTAGCGCAGATTTTCGTTTCCAGTCCGTTTTTAATCAGAACATCCTTGAATGCGTTTAAGAGTGTAGATAAAAGGATGGAAAACTTGAGCAGGGTTTTGGGGGCAAATTCAGCTAAGACGTTTTTTAAGATAAGCTTTCCTTTGGCTTTTAAAGGAATATTCAACGGCTGCATATTAACCTGGGCAAGGAGTTTCTCCGAATCGGGAAGTCTGATGATAATCGCCTATTATCCCCAAACTCTGCCTATCTATATTTATGACAAATTTAATCAATTCGGATTAAAAGAAACGGTTCCCATTTCTATTTTGGGAGTAATCTTGGTGTTGTGGATTTTTATCCTTTTAAGATGGTTGGTTGAAGAAGATGTTAACCTTGCAAGGGTTGAATAGAAACTGGGGTAGATTTTCTTTAAAAAATATTAACCTCTGTTTAGGCGAGAAAGAATATTTTGTTCTTTTGGGACCCTGCGGAGCGGGCAAAACCTTGCTTTTAGAGACAATTTGCGGCTTATGGAAGGCAGATAAGGGGAAAATATCTGTAAATGGTAAGGATATAACCCATTTTCCCCCGGAAGGTAGAAGGTTCGGACTCATTTACCAGGAGCCTTCTCTGTTTCCCCATTTAACCATAGAAGAAAATATATTTTATGGCATTAAGGTGAAGAAGATTAAAATCGACAGAGAAAAAGAAGAGGTAATAGAATTTATAAAACAAATTCTAAATCTGGAAGAGCTTATTAAGCTTAATAATCCTAATATCTTGAGCGGCGGACAAAAACAGATTGTAAGCGTCGCGCGGGCCTTGTTTTCCTTTCCTGAGGTTCTCTTATTGGATGAACCGTTCCACTCTTTAGATTATAAACTGCAGAGTTATCTGACAAAGATTTTAAAAGAAATAAATCAAAGATTAAAACTTACCGTCATTCACGTAACTCACAATTTAGAAGAAGCCGAGGTTTTCTCATCAAAAACCGGATTCATATCTGGAGGGGAACTACTCAAAATAGGCAGCTTCCCGGAGGTAAAAATATTCCTAAAGAATTTTTATGGTATTTAAGATTCATCCCGAAGCCGTAATTCCCCTACGAGGCAGCTATGTAGATATCTTCCCCTTTTTGGCATTCTTTGTTCTTTTTTTCTCTGCGCTATTTTTTCTTCTGAAAGGAAAAAGAGTAATTTTTTGGAGAAGGATTCTTCAAATCGTCTCTCTTTTTCTCTTTATCTATTTTACTCAAGAATGTTTTTGCTTTATTAGAAATGCCTTTTTATCTGGAGTTCCTTTAATTGGTAAAGATGAACTGCTTTCTTTTGGGTATTTAATCCTTTTTATCTTTATTATCTCTTTTGCTCTTATTTTTGGGAGAATCTTCTGTGGCTGGGTTTGTCCTTTTGGATTTTTGCAGGATATTTTTTATTTTTTTGGTAAAAAGATTTTTAAAAATGCAAAGAAGAAATTATTTATATTTATTTTATTTTCTGCTATTATAGGTGGCTTTTTTTCTATTGTTCTCCTGAGACCTTCGCAAGATATTCTTATTCAATTCATACCAAATTTTTTAGCAGCTTTTCTGCTAATAATTTTGATCTTTTATACTCTTAATTCTGGACTTGAATCAAAGTTAAAAAAAATGAGATTTTTTGTTTTCTTCTTCTGGTTAGGTTTAATTTTTGCCCATATTTACACATTTCAACCCTGGTGTTATCTTTATGGAGCTACCACAGGAGAATACGGAATAAGAATAGCTCTCTTTTTAATTATAGTTGCCTCTTCTTTGTATTATAGATCATATTGCAGATTTATCTGTCCTGTAGGTGTTCTACTTTATTTTTGTTCAAAATATTCTATATTTAATTTAAAAAAGGAAGATTGTAAAAAGTGTGGAAAGTGTAAGCAGGTTTGTTTGTTGCAAAATATAGACGAAGGAAGACTGAAAGATAAAGGGGATTGTATTCTGTGCGGGAGATGTATAGAAAAAGATGGCTTCAGAGTTTCATTAAAATGAGGTTTTTAAATTGTCTAATTAAAATATCCTCGCTTTTTTTACTTTGCGGATGGACTATTTGCGGAGGGGATTTACAAAATACGCGATATAAAGACCTTTCATTTAATTGCCAGAATCTAAAGATTATCTGGGAGTTTAAACCAGAGACACATGTCTTTAGATATTCACCCTTTACTAATCTATGGTCAACGCCGGTTGCAGGAAAAGTAGATGAAAAAACTTTTATTTATGTTGGCTTTTATGACCATAATCTTTATTGTATAGACTTAGATACAGGTAAGGAAGTATGGAGGTTTACCTCAGGAAACAAAATCATATCCAGCCCCGTTTTTTTTAAAATAAATGATAAATATTTTGTAAGTTTTGCCTCAAGAGATAGAAGGATATATTGCTTGGATGCAAAAACCGGCAAGAGGCTGTGGAATTATGAGGTTTATCCTTGGAGGTTTACCGTTCTGGAGGCGATTCCCTCATCGGGCATTTTTATCCCTGAGCTCGGCAATCTTTATTTCACAATTTATGTCTGCGACAAAAAGCCCTTTAAAACAGTAGAGGACGCTATTGTATTAGCTCTAAGTCTCAAGGGGAAGGTTGTGTGGAGGAAAAGGATAGAAAATGCCGCTATTCTTTCTTCTCCCTGCTATGCTCGTTTAAACAATGAGCATTTTCTGTTTATTTCTTCCGCCAATGGCAATCTTTATGCAATTTCTCCTGAAGATGGAAAAATTCTATGGATAGTTACACTCGGCGATAAAACTTACGCGACTCCCTCTGTTTTGGAGTTGAAGGATAAGATTATCGTTTACATAGCAGACAAATTCGGTTATTTATATGCCTTGAATGAAAAAGGAGAGATTATCTGGAAATTTAAAACAGGTCATTTCATAGATACATCGGTTGCGATTTTAGAAGGCAGAGAGCCTAAGGTATATCTAACCTCTTTTGATAGAAAACTTTACTGCCTTGATGCTCTAACTGGCAGAAAAATATTTGAATTTGAAACTGATAATTATTTGTATTCCTCGCCTTTGATAGGTAGGATTAAAGATAAAAGATGCGTATTTTTCTCTTCATTGGATAACACTATTTTTATTCTAGATGCTGAGAGGGGAACTCTAATTGAAAAAATAAAATTAGGCAAAAGAGTCCTGCCTTATGAGACCTACGGAGAGACAATTTGGCCTTCTCCGATTCTTGTTCAGAATTCAAAAAAAACTTATCTGATTTATCCCTCAACGGAAGGCAGCCTTTTTTGTTTAGGATGTAATTATTGAAAATTCTGTAAGAATAATATAGACTTAAAATGGGGAGGGTTGGAGCCAAAAAAGCAAGGTTAATCTGCCTCTCAGCAGGAGAAAGGACTAAGTTGAGAATAGAAATGAAAGAGAGAGGTTTTACTCTTATTGAGCTTATTGTGGTTATCGCTATCATCGCTATATTAGCAGCCATCATCGCTCCCAATGCCTTCAGAGCGATTGAGAAGGCAAAGATTACTCGTACAGCAGCGGATTTAAAAGCAATAAAGACAGCTGTCTTAAGTTATTACGCAGACACTGGCATGTGGCCAAATTGTCACTATATTACAAGTACTGCTTCTTGTTTACTTTCCAATCCAGGTGTAGCAGGTTGGAATGGACCGTATTTAGAAAGGGTAGGTATGAGTGCGCTTGCTAAACCACCTGCCACTTCTGGTTGTCCTATTTTTGGGTACTACTATGTGTGGTGGAATAGAGCATCAAGCGGTACATATTCCTGCTATTTTGATTTAGATGAAGATGGTACGCCTGAAATAACAGATGGAATCAGTGTTTGTGTGTATGGGTTAGCGAGTAGAGAGGAAGTTATTAAGCTGGATTCTATTTTTGATAGAGAAGGAAGGATTGGAGAAAGAGGTATGATGAATACTCATTATCCCAGTTGTGGAGGTCTAGGTTTAGTAGCACTATTTATAGGTCAAACAGGTATAGCTCAGTAGTAAAGAATAATATAAGCTATGTCTCACTACGCGGTGGGAAATGGTATATACAGAGAGATAGATAATAATGGAGATTGGGAAAGGAGTGAGGAAAATATGAATAAAGATTCTTTCACCCTCATCGAACTCATCGTGGTTATCGCCATCATTGCTATCCTCGCCGCTATCATCGCTCCTAATGCCTTTAGAGCAATCGAGAAGGCGAAGGTGGCTAATTTGGTCTCAACCCTAAGAGCACTTGAAAAAGGTATGCTAGTATATTATGCGGATACCGGGGTCCATATGTATAGGCATGGCCAGAGCCCTGCAAGCGATTGCCCAGGTTGGGTGGGTTGGGGAGGCACTCCTCCTGGTTGTGCTTATCCTTATTCAGTAAATACTCATACCGGAGATATGGGATATATGTGTAATTACTGTACGGGGCTGGCTGGCTGGGACGGGCCGTATTTAGACAATAAAGTTACCTATACTCCGTGGAATCAAGGATATTACCATATTAATAGACCTTCACAGGATAGGGTGAGATTTTTTATGACATATGTGCCGGCAAATATGCGCCAGAAAATAGATGAAGTGATGGACGACGGCGTTCCCAACGCCGGAAGAATAAGAAACAATGGCGACTGCATGTGGTGCTTTTACTATGAATGGACCCTGCAATAAGATAATCAGGCAAAATATGTTAGCCATTGTACCTTGAGGGAGAGTAAAATCAAGCTGAAAATTAGAGAACAGGTAAAGTGGGGCTGGATGCTGGATACTGGATCCCGGATACTTGATACTGGATGCTGGATAGGCGGAGGCATACATGGATAAGAAAGGTTTTACTCTTATTGAGTTGATTGTGGTCATCGCCATCATTGCCATCCTTGCTGCCATCATTGCTCCCAATGCCTTCCGGGCGATTGAGAAGGCAAAGATTGCTAAGGTTGAAGCAGACTTAGAGGCGATTAAAACAGCTGCCCTATCATATTATGCAGATACAGGTCAATTTCCTGTTGATGATGATACTTATGTTCACGCCGGCACACCAGGCAGAAGACGGGGAATCGATTTTTTAGAGAACAAAGCAGGTGTTACAGGTTGGGATGGTCCTTATCTGGAAGGATGGCCACAAAATCCCTATTGGAAATCGACAGCCGGAGCTCAAGAAGAAGGTTATCAGTGGGAGGGTAGCGGACCAACAGGGGCAATGGATTTTGATGGGGATGGGCAAAAGGATCCTTGCGTAGAGATGGGATTCGTAGATTTATCTACGGAGCAAATCCACAGTATTTGTCAACACATTGATAATCACATCGATGATGGAGATATTCTTACAGGAAATTTCCGTTTAAGCAGCCCTACAGCTAGATGGGTATATTATAGAGTGGTTTATTAATGATAAAATAAGAAAAAAATGACTGAGAGATCCTTCACCCTCATCGAACTCATCGTGGTCATTGCCATCGTCGCTATATTAGCAGCCATCATCGCTCCCAATGCCTTCAGGGCGATTGAGAAGACCAAGATTTCCAGAGCGATAAGTGATACCAGAGCCATAAAAACTGCTGCCTTGAGTTATTATGCAGATACTGGAACATGGCCACCTCAATACCGACTTACAAACGTTCTTAATCCATTTCTGAGTAATCCAGGGATATCCGGATGGGATGGGCCTTATATAGAGAAGTGGAATCCTCATCCGTGGGCAGGACATGTTGGTTGGGATCCTACGATTGATTTGGACAATAGTGGAATAGTTGATGGTTGTGTAGTCTTAGATGATGATCGTCCAGGGACAAGTAGCTCTGATAATCAAGGAAGGATTCCTCGGGGTTCAATGATAAAGATTGATGAAATGATAGATGATGGAAACTTAGCTACAGGATATGTTCAAGGGGATGGGCAGGGGCTTCACGCCGCAGTTGGTGAATTAGTAATTATGTTAATTAATGATGGTGCCCCATAAATTTTTGACGGGAATTCTAAAGACACCATTTATATAATTATACCAGGAGGCAAAAATGAGGAAGGGTTTCACCTTAATTGAGCTTATCGTCGTTATTGCCATCATTGCAATTTTAGCCGCCATCATCGCTCCCAATGCCTTCAGGGCAATTGAGAAGGCAAAGATATCAGAGGCAATAGGTGATTTTAAAACTTACAAAACTGCTATTTATGCTTTATATGCAGATACAGGGCAATGGGTTACTAATCAAGCCAGCCATTATTTTCGGATAGGGCCCGATAATAATGATCTGATAACAAATTTTAGTAATTGGCCAGGTTGGGATGGGCCTTATTTAGAGAAAGCAAAATCAATGACCCCCTGGAGGGGTAGCTATTACATATGTGGTAATCGAGCCTGTGCATGGCAGGTTTTTTACGGAACGAATAATCATTTAGTTCTTGAATTTGAGGATGAGTGTTACCCCAGTGGTCCCAACGGTGGCTGCCCTATTCCCCGAACATCTGCCCAGAGAATAGATAACGCAGTAGATGATGGAAATCTCGGCACAGGAGAATTTATCGGTGGCAGCGATTATCACTGGATACTGGTAAGAGACGCTTTTTAGATTTTATTTTTCAAAAGAAGTGAAGGCAAAATTGCTTAAAATTTAAAGTGTAAAATAGAAGATAAAAATGAAAAAGGCTTTTACTTTAATTGAGTTGATTGTTGTTATTGCCATCATCGGTATCCTGGCGGCCATCATCGCTCCCAATGCCTTCAGAGCAATTGAGAAGGCAAAGATAAATGCGTGTATATCAGACATAAAATCTATTAGAACTGCCGCTTATGCTTTTTACGCCGATACCGGAGTTCTTCCCTGTACTAAATCAGGAGGCTGGGGTGAAGACCCGGGATTTGTTCATCAGATTACTCCGGCAAACTGCTGGCCGGATGAGGGTGGTTGCGCGCCGGGGTGCACGGATATCCCAGGATGGGACGGGCCGTATTTAGAAAAATGGCCGCAGTCCATGGCATTTAGGCGGGGGAGGAGAGTATAACTGGAATCGTTGGGGTAATTACAGCCCTCCTGGCACGGGTGTAACCTGTTCTTTAGCCGGAATAGTAACTTTAGAGGTCTACGGAGCTGTTCCCCGGAATTCTTTGCAAAAAATAGACGAGGTTCTTGATAACGGCGAGCTTTCTACCGGATATGTTTTTCTGGTAAGCGGTGACCGCTACTTGCAATTTATAGTGACCTGCCATTAAAGCAGAAAGGTGCAAGCGGACTTAGAAATTATAAATAAAAATTTATTGAGAATTATTAAATTTAGAGTTATACTTTAATTCGAAAATATGAAGCTTTATTCCGAAAAAATGAAGAAAAACGCGCTTAGTTTAGTTGAGCTGGTTGTGAGTTTGGCCATCATTGCAACTATCGCTGGAATTGTTTTAATATCCTTTACTATTCTGGACCGCCGCAGGCTTGAGACTGCTGCGAGAAATCTGATGGCAGATTTGTATTTGGCAAGGCAGTCGGCGGTAAGTAGGCATCAGGATTACACTGTTACTTTTGACCAGATTAACGATACTTATACTATTACTGATCCAGCGGGTGAGCCGCTTGATCCAGCCAGGCCTGTTCAGAGACTGCGTCCGGTAAATATTACAACGTGTCCGGATAGCTTGGTCTTTGAATTGCATCAAGGGACGATTAGTTTAAATCCTGGAGGTTCCAATATTATTGGCCTGGAGCATCCTGAAGGTAGGCGAAGACGAGTGAGGATTTATGAGCAAACAGGTTATGTGCGTCTCTGTTTAGAGCCCACAGATCCCGAATGTCCATAGAAGATATGAAGAAGGCCCTTAGTCTGATTGAGGTTTGTATATCCATCGCTATAATCACAATTATTCTTGCATCGATAGTGAATATATACACTCAGGGATACCGGAATTTGCGCAAGAGTAGGGTAAATACAGCGGTTTATAACTTAGCCAGACAAGTAATGGAACAATACTTGGACTGGGATGCTCTGGATAAGTTAGATTCATCAGCTTCGCCTTGCGCAACAGATGGGACTGTTGTAGATACTACTGCCGGGTCTCCTTATAGCCCAACCAATCAACCTAATTGTAGTGAATATGTATTTACAACAATCACCCTTAACGATGTTATTTATACACCTAATCTGGCTATTTTTGATGGACCAACCGATCCCAACATACTCAAACAACTTAATGTGACTATATCTTGGGTTGAAGACGGTGTAACCAAAGATTTTACCTTAGTTACATATAAAGCAAATTATTAGGAAGAAAATAATGTATTATTATGGAATTCCAAGAAAGCGAGGTTTTACTCTTATTGAGATTTTGATGAGTTTAGTTGTATTTGGGCTAGTGATGGCGGCAGCCGGAGGCGCATTTTTCGGAATTTATAATGATTGGCGCAGGCAGAGAAATTATGTAGAGTGCATTGAAAATGCTCGCTGGGCGATGGAGTTTATGGGAAATGAGGTAAGGCAGGGAGGTAATGTAGTAGTGGGTTCAGAGTCATGGGGAGCAGAGTCTGTAGACCGATTACAATTTGAATTACCCCCAGGTGGAGCGCCCAATAGAGTAAGATACTTTAGAGGAAATAATGGAGCTTTTGGCCCTACGAGGACACTATACCGGAAAAGTGGCGCTGGTTTAGGTCCGCCAGTTGATAGGCAAGAATTAGCTAATTTTATCGTGGATAATCCCAATTTTAATTGGGACGCCGCTGTCGGAGTGCTTACGATAGAATTAACCGTGAGGCCAAGACCCAGTGATCCCGAAGGGCGTGATAATCGGAATTATACCCTCAGAACCCAAGTAAGGCCGAGAAACCAATGAAAGGCCAGTTACTTGTATTTGTTCTATTCTTTTTGGTTTTGGTTGGGATTTTGGCAGGAGGGGTTGTGCGAATGTGGGAGTCTGGGGTTCAGATTTCTTCTTCTCAGGAACTGGGCTCACAAGCCCTTTATCTTGCCCAGGCAGGAATTGAAAGAGCGAAGATCGAGGTGTTTTACGGTTATTGGCCTACAGGAAGCGAATATACCACCACTATAAATAATCAGAGTGATTTAGATATATCAGGTGATAATTATCAATTTCGCTACGATATGGAAATAACCACGCCTGATTCTGGCAATACGAGGACAATAAGAGCTACGGGTAGAATCCTGGATTTAGCTAATAATGAGATTGTTCGTCGGAGAATTGAAATTGCGGTGGATGATATCCAAGATTTGGTTGATAACGTTACAGGTTTACCCCCTCCCGATGGCATAGACGACGATCTCTTAGGTACCCAAATAGTTTGGTCTTGGGTTGAAATATAGCTGGAGACAGAAATAATGCCAAAATACACATATTTTGCTCGCGATCCTTATGGTCATCCTGTTCGCGGCACAATGATTGCTGAAAACGAGGCGGAGTTAAGCGAGCGCTTGAGAAATTTAGGATACGTATTGACGCGGGTAAAAGCAGTAAAAGAAAAAATAACCGCTGAGCTTCCCAGGAAACGTAAACGGTTAAATCCAAAAGAGTTGCTTAATTTTACTATACATCTGGCTACATTGATTAACTCAGGAGTCCCTTTGCTTCCCAGCTTAACAAATTTAGCTAAGAGCACAGGAGGTTCCTACGCTCAGACTATTATAAGCGGGATTCGAAAGAGAGTTGAAGCGGGCAGCTCTTTGAAAGACGCAATTTCCTCTTATCCGCGTTCGTTTCCAAAATTGTATGTTGCAATTTTGGGAGCAGGAGAGGCTACCGGAAAATTGGGCACTGTTTTGAGTGACTTAGCTTCTTATCTTGAGTGGCAGTTGGATCTGCGTAGCAAGGTAAAAGAAGCTTCCACATACCCGATAATTCTCTTTACGGTTATGATTTTAGTGGTCATCATTTTGCTAGTTCGTGTTATTCCCGCATTTGAGTCGCTGTTTCAAGAAATGGATATCGCTTTACCTTTGCCTACTCAAATCATACTTAACCTGAGTTCTTTTATAAGGAACTTTTGGTATCTTTTTCTTTTAGGTATAGGTATATTGGTTTTCGCCTATAAATTTTACCAAAAATATCCAAAAGGGCGGTATAATATTGATAGCCTTAAGTTAAAACTCCCTCTTTTCGGAACAATTTTAAGAAAAGTGGCGCTTTCTCGGTTTTGCCATACTATGAGTTTGACTTTAGCGAGTGGTATGGGTTTGCTTCCAGCATTGGTGCTGGGGGCGGAAGTTGTGGGGAATGAGCGCTTAAACCAGGTTGTGCTTACGGCAAAGGAAAGTATTAATGTTGGCGAGAAACTCGCCTCTTCCTTGGCTTTGAGTAAAGAGTTTCCTCCTTTGGTGGTTACTATGATTGAAGTCGGCGAGGAGTCAGGGACTTTAATTCAATCCTTTGATAAAGTTAATCAGTTCTATGATAAAGAAGTGCCCTCTACCATAAGAAGATTCTTTACCGTTTTTGAACCTTTAATGATAATATTTATGGGTATCGTTGTGGGTGGGATAGCTCTCAGCGTCTTATTGCCTTTAATCAGATTGATTGAAGCTGTCGGAGGATAAGAATGCCGTATAGCTTAATCGGTATAGACATCGGGACTTATTTAACCAAGATTGTTGAAATAAAGCCAGGGCGCCAACCGGTTTTAATGAATACGTTTACATTTACAACTCCTTATTTCAAAGAGAAAGAAACAAGAAAGAGTATTGATGAGGAAGAAACGCTCAACCTAATTGTTAATAAAATTGGTCTTAGCAAATTAAAGGAATCTCTAATAGGGATTATATTACCTTCTTCTTTTATCAGGGCCGAGGTGTTTAGCTTACCTCAAATGAGCATTCAAGAACTAAATCTTGCTGCAATCAATGAAGCGAAAAGAGGAATGATACCGATTCTCAGTCCGGAAAAAGCAATTTTTGATTACGTTCTACTGGGTAAAAAAGTTGTTGAAGATATTCCACAATTAGAGGTTCTTGTAACCAGAACTGAAAAGGAAGTAATTGATGAGAAAGTAGAACTATTTGAAAAATGGGGCGTTCTACCTAACCTTATTACTGCCACACCCTTTGCTACGGTTAATCTTCTGCCTGAGGATTTTTGGAAAACAGGGGAGAATGTCACTTTTATCAATATAGGAGCGTCGACTGTAGATATATTTATTGCTAGAGAGAGAAAAGTAAGATTCTTCCGCAACATCGCTTTCGGAGTAAATGAAATTATCTCTAGCGTTTCTCAGGTGATGGAGATTTCCCGGGAGGAGGCTTCAAAAAGATTACGTGAGTATGGAGTCCCCTCACTTTCTGATTTCGGCGCTAAAGATAGGGTTGCCATAGCCGAAGAGATTATGCGACAAAAATATGAGGCAGCTGCGCAAGGCAGAAAGATAGATAGGGAGGTTATTCTTCTGGAGTTAAAAACGGCCTTGCAGCCCCATGTTGATAGAGTTGTGACTGAGCTTAGACGTTCGTTCATTTATTATAGAGAGCAGGAGAAGAGAGCAGGAGGAATTGAAAAGGTTTTATTTAGCGGGGGCGGCAGCCAGATAAAGAATTTGGTTACCGAAATAACTAAACAGATAGGAGGGGCTTGTAGTATTCTTGAGCCTTTCCAATATGTAAAACCTCTTCGAAAGAGAGAGATTCCAGAAGAGATTCTTTTCCAAGGTCCATCTTTTTCTCCGGTCTGCGGTCTGGCTTTAACTTTAGGAGTTAAAGAAAAGGAGAGGATAAACTTTTTGCCTCTCTCAATGAAAAAAAGGAAGAAAGTAGGCATTATCCGTATGTCTATTATGCTCGCAGCCGGGTTTTTATTCTTTTTGTTTCTTGTTGGTTATCTAAATCTCCTGTTTACAGCGCGTTCTCTCAAACTTTCTTTATTAGAACAAAGGGCTCGAATCGAGGGGTTGGCGCCTATGATTGACCAGGAGCTTCGGTTTCGCAATCTAAGCAAAAAAATAAGAGGAATTCTCACGACTATAGATTCCCTGGAGAAACAGAGCATGGCTTGGGATCAAATATTAATACAGTTAGCCCGTCAGGTACCTGAGGAAATGACCCTGAGCAGCTTATATTTTCAAAAGAAAAAAGACCAGCCCAGCCAGTGGGAGCTAAAGTTGAGCGGATTTATCATAGCAGATTACGAGACCGCTTACCGAATCTTGGAGAATTTTAAAGACTCCCTTAGAAATTCAGGCCATTTTAAAAACATTTCTTCTTCAACTCTGGAATTAGAGCCGGTTACTCCCTTGGCAGTGGAAGGGGAAAAGGTGGTTTTAACAGAAATAAAGGAAAGAGAGTTTAGTTTAACGGCGGATCTGGAAAAATTAACTTTAAAATGAACAGATTTGTAAAAAATATCACTCTTGTCTTAAGTTTGGTTATGGTAATTATCCTTTTAATTCTTTATTTAGTTCAGAAAAGAACCGTTAATAATCTCCTAGCCCAGCACGCCGAATTGACCGAAGAGTTGAGAAGAGGGATTCAGGCACAAAGGATTGCCCAAGGATTCAAGAAGAAAGGACTCCTGGATTTAAAAACACAGGAGAGTTTCGTAGAGGCAAGAATACCTCTGAATGAGAAAGACCCGGTTAGCGTTTTGAAATTATTATCGCGCGTTGCTACCGAAGCGGACATTAGCAAGATTTCCATGCACAGTAAAAGCCGGGAGAGGTCGCAGGATATATATGGAGAAGATTTGTATCGTTTTCCTTTAGTGATTGAATTGCAATGCGGTTATAGTGAACTTTGCACGTTTTTAAATAGAATTTTATCCTTGGACAGGTTGTTGCTTATTCAGAACCTATCAATTGAACGCAAAAAAGAGCTCCTGCCGCAATTAAAAGTGACTCTTACCCTTTTTGCCTACACCGTGTCATACTAATCACCAATCAGGGAAGACTCCCTCCGGCGAAAGTCAAATTTCCCTGTAATACCCCCTAAATTTTTGAAGCAAAATTTTTTCTTGACAAATTATATTTAACGCCCTAAAATATTACCATTCTCTATCAAAGTACTTTAAACACTATCAAATACCATCAGGTGAAATTAGATGGAAAAATTATTTACAATAGAAGAAGTTGCCAAAAAATTGGGAATTTCTAAGCAGACACTTTTGCGCTATGAGAAAAAAGGCATTTTTCCGCCGCCGCGACGGAATCTGGTTAATCACTGGCGCGAATATACTAATAAGGATGTAAAAAAACTAAAGAAGATTTTAGGTAGGAGATGAACCCCGCACCTTCTTTTTATTCGTCATATTTATATGTATTTTTAAAAATATCTTTTGGAATGTGTAGGATGAAGATTAAAAATAGGTTAAATAGAGTAACAGTTTTGAATAGAGAAGAAGGTGCGGGGTGAACATAAGGCATCTTCCATTTATTTTTTTTGTTCTTTTATTTTTTGGAACTGCAAAGGCAGAAGTAGAGGATTTAGGGCTCAATCCCTTTCTGACTCAGGAAGAAAGGCAGATGTTCAGGGAAAAATCCAAATACGAAGAACTCATTGGTCCAGAACTAAGTGCTATTCTCTATTCTCCAGGAGACAGCAAGGCAGTCATCGATGGTAAGATTGTTAAGGAAGGGGATATGATTTACGGAAAAAAGGTAATTGGGATTACTCAGGAGGCGGTTATCCTGACCGATTTCCAGCATAAATTCATTCTCAAATTAAATATGCTGATCTCTTCTGCGGATTCTGTGACGGTTGAACAAAGGAAGGATAAAGATGAATAAATATCAAGTGATTTTTGTTATTTTTTTATTATGCTTTTTCCCTTCTGAAATGTTAGCTCAAGAAATTGCAGAAGAACAAGCAGAAGTAATCGCCGAGCCTGAGAAAGAAACTGAAGCTCAGCCGGTAATTGAAATAAAGCGGATAAAACCCGGACAGCCTCTTTACTCTTTTGAACTCAGAAACGCTCCTATTAAAGACCTTTTACGGATTCTGGCTCAAGATTATGATCTGAATATTTTAGTGGACAAAAGCGTTAAGGGAGAGGTCACGGCTAGTTTAAGAAACATTTCTTTAGAAGAGGCATTGGAAAGAATCGCTGATATGCACAACTTCATTTTAGAGAAAAAAGGAAATGTAATTATCGCAAAGCCAAATTTGATTACTAAGGTCTTTATTCTAATGCACTTGCAGGCAAAGGAGTTATTAAAGCCCGTCCAGGGGTTAGAGCAAGAGGGCGAAGAGGGAGGCGGTTTTGGAATTAATACGATATATGATTTATTATCTGAGGATGGAAAGATTTTATTAGGTAAACAGCAAAATTCAATTGTGGTGATTGATTATCCTGCCAATGTTAATAAGGTAGAAGAATACCTTCAGGTAGCGGATCGAAAGATGACAACTCAAGTGTTTAGGCTGAATTATCTTTCTGTAAAGGAACTCTTCCCAGGATTGGTGGACACAGAGATAGAGGAGCGCAAAAAGCGCAGAGATGAGAGAGGGGCAGAGAGGTCGGAGATAAAAGAGATGAAGCAGCAGCCCCAAGCGGAAGAAGGAGAATGATGAGAGTTATAAGAATAATTGCCATTTCAATTTGCATTTTTACCTTTATAGAATTTCACCCCCCTCTTTTAATGGCCCAAGAAGCAGCTGAAGAAAAGGCTATAGGAGCTTCTGTTCTTAATCTTCTTTCTGAGTCAGGCAGGCTAATTCCCGATGTGGAAACCAATTCCATTTTGGTTATCGATTACCCTCCCAACATCGCTATGATTGAAGAGTTTTTAAAAATGGCTGATGTTCAAAATGAACAAGTTTTAATTGAAGCAAGGGTTGTGGAGGTAAAATTGGAGAATGAGCATGCCTTAGGGGTAAATTGGTCACTATTTACTAAAAAAGGAGGGGCAGAAATAGGTCAATTTCGTCTTGGTTCTGGGGCCGGGTTGGGGTTAGAGCAAGCGATACCCTTTAGAAAGCCTAAATGGGAGCCTTTGATTGGCGAAGAAGAAGAGCCTTTTACGATAGGCATATTTGATGAAAATATCGATATTGTATTAAAGGCATTAACTACCCAACTTAAAATCGATATCCTTTCAGCCCCTAAGATTACTACTACCAATAACCGCCGAGCCAAGATAGATATAGTCAAGACTATTCCTTATTTGGAAGAAGTGGAGAAGGAGGAAGAAGAAACAGAAACAACAACAAAAACAACATATACTTATTCATATACTTACGCCGATGAGGGCGTGAGCCTGGAGGTAACTCCGTTAATTAACCCTGACCGCTCAATTACAATAACCCTTTGTCCTCAGGTTAAAGAAATTGTAAGATGGCACGAGATGGTAAAGCCCGATCCTGCACTGGAGAAGGCTCCGCAGCTACCTGAGACGGATATTCGTATGGCCCAGACCAAGGTTACAGTTAAGGAAAGGCAGACTTTGGTTATCGGAGGCTTGATTAGAGAAAAGATAAAAGCCGGGGTAACCAAGGTTCCTCTTTTAGGCGATATTCCTCTACTGGGAGCTTTTTTCCGGAGTAAAAAAGATATTAAGGAAAAAACAGAACTTTTGATTCTCGTTTCTCCAACGATAATTACACAGCGTGTAGTGGCAAGAATGGAGAAGGAGGAAAAATTAGGCATTGGGAAATGGTACATGGATGAAAGAGAAAAAAAGAGTAAAGAGTTTGCCGAACGTTTATCTGATAAAGGATTGAAGAATCTGGCTTTTGAGGAGGCCTTTTCTCAAGCAAAATTTACGCAAGATTTGGATTTAAAATTAAAAGCATTGGAAGAAAGACAAAAAGAGATTACACAGTTGCGCAAGAATATAGAAAAAAGGATTAAATAAAATTCAAAAATTCTAAATATGAAGAGATGCTGTCTGGCTATATTTTGTGTATTTTTTTTTGTTTTTGCCTGGTTTGGCTTATGCACAGGTGAGGAATTAAGAACACAGTTTGAAGAGAGAATAAAGACATTAGAAAGCTCGATTTTGCAAGAGCAGGCACAATTGCGTGCTTTAAATGAGCAACTCACCGCTGCTAACCAAAGGCTTTTTCAGGAAATCGCACAGCTAAAACAGGA
>Ga0180301_10000790_pt1 | contig 24699 bp, 26 predicted proteins | sample GuaBasSediGuay16_FD_121797 | JGI IMG/M metagenome (GOLD analysis project Ga0180301, IMG submission 121797) | Subseafloor sediment microbial communities from Guaymas Basin, Gulf of California, Mexico - Guay16, Core 4569-2, 12-15 cm | ecosystem: Environmental > Aquatic > Marine > Hydrothermal... | reverse complement strand
TGAAGATGATGATCGCTTTAATGCCTGAGAGAACCGATTTTCTCTGAGGATAAGATTATGAGTGGTAGATCCAGCGGATGCTCAGACAGAAACGGCATGAAGACTCATTCATGGCTTAAAATCGCATTGATATGCCTCCTCTTGGGAGGAAGCGTATATTCCCTGCTACATCAATATTCGGTCATTCTCTCAGAGAATAAGCCGACCAGCCGATCCTTCATTCTCGTGATCACCACACGACTCGAGAATACAAGTCCCCAAGGAAGGATCTGGAATCTCTCCGACGAGGAGAGAACAATCGGACTCTTCATGAATAATACTTGGCAGACCGTTTATTTATTAAATTCTTCATGCCCAATTGATGAGATTCGAGCAGATAAGGATGGAAACCTAATCGCGATCCTATCCACGCCCATATCCAAGATTCCACATGGAAAAAACTTTACCTTTCAAGTTGCCTATAAGATCATCCTCAGACCCCGTCGATCCCCGCCGATAATTGAAGAGCAGGCGGGAGATTTAAGCGACATCAGCGAGGAGTTGAAGATGAGATACTGTGGATCGAATGGTCCTTGGCAAGTCGACGATGAGAACCTTAGGAGATTGGCCTTCAGGATCGCTGGCAATGAAACTAACGTTCTATCCATACTTAAGAGATTCATTAATTGGATCAAGTGTCACATATATTATAAGTCACAGGATCACCCTAAATATCCCAGTGAGACCTTAAGAGATGGAGCAGGAGACTGTGATGATCAAGCGAATCTACTCATCACATTCTGCCGAATAATCGGCATACCAGCCTATCTCCAAGTTGGATGCATATACCTTCCCAGAAGGGAAATTGAAGTTGATTACTGGAAAGGACACTGGATGATAAGGCTTACTAGGATAGGATGGCATGGCTGGGCAGTAGTTTATGTTCCTCCATGGGGGTGGATGCCGGTCGACCTGACATTCGCCCCTGGAATATTCTCGGATCCATTAAATGCCATAAGAAACGCCGCTCTAATCCGTCAGGCGACGATTCAATATGCGAATATCACTAGATCAGATTATATAGGCTCCTCGCGGAATTATAGGAGATTCATAATCTCCAATGAATTTAGAATTTATGAGCATGACATCCTTTTGGAGGAGAATATTATGTCTCCGCGGCTTCCACGCATATACGTGCCGATCTTGTCGGTCAATAGCGAACACTTATAAAATGGTATTTATTTCATTAATTTTCGCATTTAACAATAGAGGATGATGCTATGGCTAAATTCAAGATTATAATCTCCGATCCCGAGACTGGTAAGGCGAGATCCGTGGAGCTTGAAGGAGAACGTGCAGTTCCACTGATCGGCAGGAGAATAGGCGATGTAATTGACGGCGCAATAGTTGGGCTTTCCGGATGTAAGGTTCTCATAACTGGCGGAACGGATAGTTCAGGCTTCCCGATGCGCCCGGATATACACGGCGGAATCAAGACTAGAGTGCTGCTTAGTAAGGGCGTGGGATATAGGGCTCGTGGAGCCAGAAAGGATAGGAGAAGAAAGACTGTTCGTGGAAACATGATCACAGAGGATATAGCCCAGATCAATATGAAGATCATTGAAAGACCGGGAAAGGCTGAAAAGGAATAGACGCGTAATTCATACAAGTCATCCTATCTTCTGGAACTGACTGGAAGTATATACTCTGAATATTTATTTCCGCTTCAAATTCTTTTTATATTCCACCTCTCTACCTCAACCTAGATTAAGCTATGAAGCAGCGGCTTGAAGGCTCTTCGGGTGAATCCTAATGGATCACTCAAGAACAGCCGTTAAACCATTCCTCGTATACTCAGAGGAGCCGCATAACATCAAATTAAAACCTGACTCCTTCGCCCTTCAGGGAGATCTTCCTTCCAGTTCGCGATTTACCATCGATCTTCAGCGGGGAAAGAGCAGTGCTCCTACGAGGGATAGAGAGTTGATGATTATATGAGGAGGACTATTGGAAAAAGGACGTGCATGAGCCCGCAGATCCCACTTGTTCAGGTTGAGGAGGAAACTTCAGATTTAACCCTCACCTATCTTGAAGGGATATTCTCCGCACTCTCAAGTGTAGACGCCCTCAACATCTTTTATGCCGCTGAGAATGGAATAGAGAGTTCCACTCAGACGATTAAGGAGCTGAATCTGACCCAGAAGAGATACTATACGAATCTTAAAAGGCTCATTGACGCTGGACTCGTTGAGAGAGTGAATGGCAGATATGTCCATACGACATTTGGAAAGATAGTTCATAAGCTCATAGAGGCTCTAAGAAACGCCGTTGATCAAAAGGAGAAGCTAGATTTGATCGATAGGATATTGAAGGTGAAGAATCTATCAGAGGATGAGGCTGAAGAGATCATAAGCGTGCTTCTCAAAGACGTCAATTTGATACCGGACGGCTATATAACGGATACTTTAGGTCCAGTTAGGATCATAGAGGATTGGGAAAGAGCCGTTCAGGAGATAATAAGGGCGATATACGAATCTAAAGAGAAGATCTTATTCGCATGCAGATACCATGATATACGCTTAGTAGAGGCTTGCCTTGCAACTGCTCAGAGAAACGTGAAGATACGGTTCCTAATCGATGAAGAATTGAGGGCCTCCCGCACAGCCCAGATACTTCTGAGGATCCTATTTAATGAGAATTCGGCGGGCTACTTTTCTGGGGTTCTCGAATCTTCAGACTTCCAGATGAGGTATGCATGCATACCCTACTCTTTTCTAATTTCAGATGGAGAATACGTCATGCTTGAGGTTCCAATGCCCACGCACAAAAGATTCTTCTTTGCATTCTTCTTTCATAATAAGAGACTATCCGAGAGGCTATCCACGCTCTTTGAGGATCTTTGGAAAAAGAGTTCGGATGCAAAGATAGATCAAAAATGATACTTCGTCCCTGAAGGATCCGAGCTGAAAAATATGAATTTTAGATCTGTACGCTGAATTCATAATTTAGAAATAAATGGGATCTTGATTATTGAATCAAGTTCCAGTTGTGGAGCAAAAGTAGCCGTTAAGAACGGTGAATCCATTGAGTGGAGAACGATTATTAATAGTTGATGACGACGATGCGATCCTCAAGAGCCTATCTAGGATTCTTAGGCTGGAAGGCTACGATGTCGACACTGCAAGGACAGGTTCGGAGGCTATAGAGAAATCAAAGACAAACTTCTACAACCTCGCACTTCTAGATATTAAGCTCCCAGATATGGAGGGAACGGATCTTCTAAAGAGGATGCATGAGACCTATCCGAGAATGATAAAGATAATGATCACTGGCTATCCTGACCTTGAGAATGCTGTTAAGTCTCTTAATGCTGGAGCCGATGCATATCTAATTAAGCCCGTCAGCGTTCAGAAACTCATAGAGGTCGTAAAGCAGAAACTGGCCGAGCAGAGAAATGCGGAAGTTATGACTGAGGAGAAAGTAAAGAAGTGGATTGAAACCCGCGTTCGTAAGATTAAAAGCGGCGAATTGTGATGCAGAGGCTTGAGAGACTCATAATGGATACTATAAATGAGGTGATAAAGGAAGTATTCAACGATGAGGTAGCTAGGGTACTCTTCGATAATTTCTTTGAGAAGAATAGTTCAGTGCCGCTCGACAAGAAATTGAGGGCCTTCGAGGATTCCCTGCCTAGGATTTTGGGTTCAGGAGCCATAATAATTGAGGATTTAATCTTGGAGACGCTTTACTCGAGGCTGGGATTGAAATTTGAACGTGAAGAGAAGAGTTTTACAGATTCGATCAAGGAGTTGAGGCTCATAAAGGTGGAGAGTTAATGGATAATCGTAAGATAGCCATAATTAAGATCTTCCTAATCAGCCTTAGTCTAATAACCTGCGGAGAGATATCCTGTGCACTGAAGGCCGAATCAGATCTTCCCGTGGATCCCTTAGGCCCCAATCTCTGGTTGCATCTATCCATACTATTAACTTATGCCATATTACCAGTGATCTTCATTCTCATAGACAATCATCTTCTCTACGTATTATTGACTGGTGTATTTGCTCTTAGAAGCATAATCGAGTTCGTTTGGAGATTAACATCATTTCAGGCGTTTATAGCGCTCCTATACATCCTCGCGGCCTTCCTCTCGATAATCTTGGCTGCTGAGAAGTTAAGTGAAAAGGTTAGAGGCGAAATCTTAAGTCTGAAATGGTCGCAATTCTAAACTAAGCGTTCCTTAAGATCTCGTAGATCTCATACTTCTCAGGCGGTATTATCTTTGGCGGCTTATACTGGCCTATCGGAACTCCCTCCTTTGCCCTTATCATAGAGTATCTCAGGAAAGCTCCAGGCCTCAGATATACTACTCTGATGAATTCAGATGGATCCTTAACCCTGAAGTCTTCCACGTAATCCTTGAATGTCTCGCCCGGCTGCATCATAGCCTTATCAACCTCCAGCATAGACTTGAATATTATCTTTTCAGCCTGCCGCTCAGTATATGGCCATGTCTTCTCCATCAAGAATTCTAGGTGCTCTCTCGGCTTCAGCAACTTTATCACAGCCCATTTATCAGATGATCTTAAGCCGGCATTATATAGTGCCTGAACGATCACGCTTGGGCTTATGACGTATCGGCTATAAAGTTTTATGAGGGCTTGCTTTCTACCCTCAAAAGCGAAGACTGGCATGCCGTCATCCCTGAAGTCGACGACCCGAAATAGATCATCCATTACATACCTGAATAGGATTGAACCGAATGGAGTTACGACGATATTGTATGTCTCCCCCTTCTTTAATTCATCTATCTCTTTAATCTCGCCGTTCATCGTCTGAAACTCCAGGTAGCTCGTCTTTAGATCTGGAATCAGATCCATCTTTCTATCGGGATCTCCCCTCATCAGCGGTCCTGCCTCAGTTGAGCCATAGATGTGTAGAGGCTCCAACTCGAGCTCCCTTCTAAAGAATTCAAGGTATAGCCTCGCCTCCATACCTGCGACTAGCACTCCCTTCAATGGCAGAATCTCCGTTATCTTCCTCCTCTCCTTTCTGCTCAGCCTACAGCTCAAAATCTTGAGGTATAGAAGAGCCTTCTTTATTCCCGGCCCCAGAGAGTTATAGTATTCCCTGAAGAACTCTTCTGGATTGAGGAAGTACTTGCAGATCATGTAGAACATTGAGCCTATGCCTCCGCCGAGCGCTATCTTCTCTCCCCTCCCAATGATCTTCAATATGAGATTGAATTTCTCCCTCATCTCCAGGTTATCCGCAACCTCTATTGGGGGAACCATCTTGAAGAGGGTATGGGATGCCCATGCCCCCCACCCAGAAACAAACGGTATCGGAGCGTTCAAATTTAAGGCCTTATCTCCAGCCTTTAATTTGGTCTCGCCCCATCCATCACTGCAGGCAATAACAGCCGTTGCTATCGATGCCTCCATAAAGTTTCTCCAGAATGTCTCGCCGTGAACTATCCATTTATTGGCGCCAGTCGTTCCAGTAGTCTTCATGCAGAGATAATATGGCTCAACCATGTATCTGTTAAGCGTAGAGCCTATGTCACGGCCGATGCGATCATAATACTCCTTAAAGAGCTCCCTAGGTCTTCTGGGAATCTTTTCGGTCGCATCCATGATCCTCTGACCAAAATCGTGGAGCATCAGGTAATCAGCGTATCTCGTTAATGGAACATCCTTGAAGCTCCTTGGCTTTTCATGGCATAGAAGCTTCGCAAGATCCGTTCTCCTCCACTTCTCGAAGTATCCCCTCATCCTCTCCCTGTTATACTCTACCTGCTCAGCGAAGTTCTTCTCGTAAAAGCTACAGTATCTCTTCCAGAGGTCGATGCGCTTCATAACAATCACGCGAGGCAAAATTAACTTACAAAAGAATATTTTTTGTGCCTTACTGCTTAAGAGATTTTCTTTTCCTGAACGATTGTATGGATCATCCATACTGATCAGTGAAATAGGCTTTCCCTTCATAACCCGAATATATAGAACCACTAAGAGAGCTGCTACGGGAAAATAGGAATGTATGAATATCAGTATCTCATCAGCGGAACCCTTTCATTCCTCACGTCTTTATACCTCCTCATTAAACAGCCGAAAACTCGACCATTAAAGTTCCTCATCATCTTCGGCCTAATAACCTCAATATGGGGAATCTCATCTTTCATGTATAGGGTGGCTCCAGCCGCAAGTCAAACCGCCTTCTACTTCAGATTAATAATGATATCGAGTCACCTAGCCCTTCCAACCTATCTGCTGACAATAATAAATATACGGGAGAAAAAGAGCTTGAGGCTTCAAACCCTAATCATTATCCCCGCGATATTGCAGGTTCTCATGATATACAGGGAGGACTACATCTCAAGCTTCATGTTTTTCTTAACGAGTTATGGATGGGCCTACAGGGTAATCAGCTTCAGTCCTCTATTAACTGCTACCGGCGTGATCTACGTTGGATATCTACTGGGAATACCATTATCTCTATTAATATTGATCAAAAAGGCGAATGTCCCCTCGCTGAGAAGAAAGTATCTGATACTCCTATTAAGTTTTGTCTTATTCCAGATCTGCGGGACCACTCTAACGGGTAGCCTAATCGGGCTTGGCCTGCTTAACCCAATCTTCCAATTAGGCGGATTATTCGAGTTTTTAACGTTCATCTCGATCCTGTATGTGTTGACAACGAAGGAAAGGAGGATCATCCTATCGCTGAGAAATGAACATGACTTCTGGAAGGTTTACTCCTCATTCCTTACGATATTCTATAATTTATCGGCCGATATAGGCCTCGGCGAGGGATTCTTCAGCTTTACAAGATTCATCGAAGAATCTGGAATAAAGGAGCACGTCCAGATAACAAGAGAAAATATAACTATCAGGGAAACTGATAAACTTGACATATTTGAACTCATAGATAAAAACCTGAAGTTCTTCGCTAAAGAGCATATTGACCATAGAATCATAGATCGATACCTACGGGTTTTAAAGGCTGCCGAGAAGGAACTAGACTGGAAGTTCAATGAACTTGTTAGGAGAAACATTAAATTTCTGAAGTCCTCCGATCTAATATATGGCCTTCCAGGATGTAGATTCTGCAAGGAGATCTCACAGGATAAGAGCCTCAATGGTCTAGATGATGAAGAGGCATGTTTGAGGATTTATAAGCGAATACTACTTTCCATCCTGAGTGAAGAACTAAGGTTGATCGATAAAATAAGAAAGATATTCTCTAAGCATCCTCTCAGCAAGATCATCAGAATAAGCAGGTATGGCGAAGTCACAATAGATAAGATTAGGGGTAAGGCTGTGGGAGTTTCAGGGAACAGAAGGATACTAAAAATAATTGATGAATTGAATAGCATCGTGAGCGAGACTCTCGAGTATCTGCTGGAATCAAAGAGTGAGATAGATCCGATATTAACGAAGCTTAAGCATGTATTAAGGCTGAATAAGGAGAGAGCTGAGAAGTTAGGGATATATCCCAAGCTTCTGGGAACTCTGGCGACGCAGATCCCGAGATCCCAGATTCATAAGTTATACTCTGACTACTTGGAGGAGCTAGTTGAAGAGAAGACGAGGGAATTAAAGAAGACTCAGGAGAGGCTTCTTAAGTCGCAGAGGCTGGCGGCGATTGGTGAGGCGGCAGCTATGGTTGGACATGACCTCCGAAACCCATTACAGGCGATAATATACTCGCTCTATCTCGCAAAGAAGGAGCTTGATTCTAATCCCAATGAGAATTTAAGGGAGATATTGAGGGTGATCGAAGATCAAGTGGAATACATGAATAAGATCGTCTTGGATCTGCAGTATTATGCAAGGCCGCTGAAGCCAAGCATTATAAAGACGAATCTGAGGGAGATCATCGGAGAGATCTTTCTGGCGATAAAGGTTCCGGAGAACATAAAGGTATTAATCGAGGTTGAAGACGATTTCACCTCCTTCCCAACGGATCCAGTATTGATAAAGAGAGTTCTAACTAATCTGATAATGAATGCAATTCAGGCCATGGAGAATGAAGGATTACTGAGAATAAGCGCCGTTAAGAAGGGCGATTACGCCTACATAAGCGTGCAGGACACTGGAGTTGGAATTCCTGAGGAGAATCGTAGCAGGATATTTCAGCCCCTATTCACGACGAAGGCTAAGGGTCAGGGGTTAGGCTTGGCAGTATGCAAGAGGATAATCGATGCGCTTCAGGGGAGCATAACATTCAAGTCTGAGGTTGGAAAGGGAACAACATTCACCATAAAACTTCCATTCAAAGACTTGAAACATACGTCGCAACCAGTAGTTTCTACACGTAAAAAAGAAAATCGGAAGATTCAGCGTGGATAGGCTTCTAGGCTCTCAGAGATTCTTTAGGTAGAGCTCCTTTAATCCGTAGAATCGACGTAGAAACTCATAGCCCTTTCTCGTAGTCTTTATTATGCCCCCATCATCCTTAGAAATAGTTACAAGTCCGGCCTTCTCAAGTCTTCTCAGATAATCCCCCAACATCTTAAAGTTCAAGTTGGCTCCATAAACTATTCTCGTCTTCCTCGCACCCCTCCTAGCCACCTTCAATATCTCAGCGATTATCTCAAGATTACTTCTCCTTTGATAGGTTCTGCCCATCATCCTTCTAATCACCCATTCGGATTTCAGTTTCTGAATAAGAAAACTGATTTTTAAGATTTTCTAGCCAAAAAGGCAAAAAATATGTTTCATTGGAAAAAATAATGAAAAATCTTCCAGTTTATGGTCGGAAAATCGTAGTTTTCCAATAAAGGAAAATCCAGTGAGAGTTTAACCTAGAATGGAAAAATTTTGCTGATTGTGGATTAGTGGAGAACTCTTCCGCGGATTATCTTCTCCTCGGGCATCCCGAGCTCGAATGAAAGAAATCTTCGGAAGACCTCAGGATCGACTGTAGCCTCATAATAGTCATCTTCCATATGCGGAGGAATATCGCCTATGGCCTTATATGCCCTTCCACGCCAATTCACCTTAGCCTTACTCAACTCTCCCATAAATTCCAAAAGTCCTCCAGAGAATGTGAAGATAAATAGATCTGTAACCGAGGAGACAATTACCTCTCCTCCGGAGAACTCGAAGGTAACAATTAATGCTCCCTGACTTGATGATCGGAATGTCTCCCAGTCATTACATTCAATCCTCGTGAGTGGACCGTTAATTCCAGAAGCCTTAACGATATCCTTGACTCTTAATTCGCCGAGACGCTCCAGAATAGAGCCTAAAAGGTTTATATTCTCATCTAGGACCGCCATCTTCCCGCTGATCTCCTCGAATCTCTCCACAAGACCCGAGAGGGTCTCCTCGTGATCCCTAAGAACCTCAATTATTAAATCTAAAACGTCTATCTTCTCTTTGAATCTCGAGTATGAAGGCATCATATAAGCTCCCTGCTTAGCATTTCTCATAAACAATTTAAGTGATGCGAAATCGAACTTAGAAGTCGAGGTATATAGCGGATGACCAGAATTATCCTACTCAGACAGCCAAGGGCCTAGCAGATAATCAGCGAGAAGACTTCACTTAGGCCTTAAACCACCTAAAGATGAGATACTCTATTCTTCTCCTATCGAGATCAGGCACGGCAATTATAAATCTCTTCCTTACGGTAGTGGCGAGTCTCCCAGCCCTAACGATATCTGTGGCTGAAACCTCATCTTTCCTACTCTTTACGGAGACGATATAAGGTGCATGATCAATTCCAGGTCCCCGCCTATACACGGCGAAGTCGCATCCATACTTAACTCCAGGCGTAACCACAAGTCCCTTCTCCCGAAGGTCTCGATAAACCATATATTTTAAGTCGAAGTCCTCATAGATCCTTCTAGCCCTCTCCCTTAGAGCCTCAAAGTCAACATTACATTTTCCAGAGGATTCAGTGACCCTTATCATTCCCTTCTCAAGGAGATATAGGCCCTCCATCAAGTCCAATATTAAGGGGACATTGAAGTCTGGGCTTTTAGGCTTAGGTATGCCGAGTGGCTTCCCATAGAATCCCGCCTTAAATAGTTCGGAGCCATCCTTCGGATTCCATACGATCAGGAAGTTCTCGACGAATTCAGCCTCTATCGGCTTAGGCATTAAGGCTTAGGCCTCCTCATATCGCGAAGGCCAACATTCGGACAGCATCAGTCGCATCCTCGATCTTATCTGCAGTATCCTCTAAGAGCTGAATTATATCCCTTATTAAGAGTAGCGTTGGAATCTTCATGTCGCTGCTGAGGACTCCCATCTCCAATTCACGATACATATTATCGACTTTTCTCTCTCCAACCTCAACGTCCTTAGCCTTTTCCAGAACCTTCGGCGAACCATAATTTAGCATGAGAAATGTATCCCTCAATTTAGCGAAGGTATCGAAAACTGCATTGGCTAGATTTGACACTTCCTTCTTCAGATCTTCCGGAACGCTCCATCCTCGAATAGAGAGCTGCAGAACTCTGAATGCTATTCCCTTACAGAAATCCGATATCTCGCTTATTAGATCCGTGAATCTGAGGAAGTCCTCCCTATTCAGTAATATCGCGCCTATCTCAACAAGCTCCTGAACAACCATCCTCTTAGAGTCATCCACTTCACCGCTGAGCTCCAGAACTTCCTTATAGAGTCCACCCATCGAGTTATGATCTCCATCTACAAATGCATTTATGAGCTGCATCGCCTTCCGATAGACATTCATAACCTTTCTAAGATGATCCTGACAGAGCCGGAGGGCTCTTCTCTTTGCTCTATGCTCCGCCTCTATCGGGAGAACCAATAGCTCCTCGCCTCATCTACAAAAACCTATTCACATAAAAATATGGAGTTAAGATTAAAAAACCTAACTATGATGGGGCCTGTAAAAATTTTTGGGCGTCAGTTCTCCTCAACTGGGACTCCTAGATCCTCAAAGTCTCTTTTGAAGTTGAAGTAGTCCCTTAGGATCGTTGTGAGAGCATTTATTTCTGCTCTAACCTGCCTCCATGAGTCTCTGTCCCTTATCGTAACAGTATCATCCTTCAACGTCTGATAATCTACAGTTATACATAGTGGAACTCCTATCTCATCGAATCTCGCGTAGCGCCTACCGATGAAGCCTGACTCGTCATACTCGACCATGAAGCCCTCATCGATCAGAATCCCATGTAATTCTCGGGCTTTCTCTGGAAGCCCATCCTTCTGCACAAGCGGCAGAACGGCCAATTGTATTGGAGCAATGTCCCTCGGCAATTTAAGGATAACCCTTCCATCCTTAACGGTATAGGCATACTCTAATGCTACGTATGCAAGCCTATCAGAGCCGAAGCTGGGCTCGATGACATGCGGTATGAAGCGGCGTCCCCTCTCCACGATCTCCCTCTCCTCAAACTTGACATGCTCAGGGAGGATCCTGTATTCTCCAGCCATAAAATAGCCTTGCCTCTTAATCTGCTCCTCAGCCTCCTTAGGATCCGCCTTCGAGATTAAATCTAATACTTTGGGAGCCTCTTCCCTGAATGTCTTCCCGATCTCGGCTATCACAGGCTTTATAACCCTTTCCCTTCTTACATCCACCTTCTTCTTGAGCTTGAAGACTCTCATGTCAGCCCCGCTCTCCCTCATGTGCCCCTTCAAGTCAAAATCCGTCCTATAATTGAACCCTGAGACTTCAACCCATCCCCACCGATCAAGATAAACCTCCTGATCGAAGCCTTGAACCGAATAGTGAGCTCTCTCCCACGGAAGCTTCTCTATGAACCGCTGCTTATCTTCAGGGACGCCGAGCTCAATCAAGAAGCGCTTGGCGAGAGCCATGAAAAAAGCCTGCCACTCCATCATGATATAACCTTTATCAAGAGCCTCCTTAACGCTCAACTTAACAGGCTCTTCCGAACCATTAAGCCTCCGCTCGGCGAGGACCAAATTTAAGGATTCATCCTCAACCATTCCTAGATGCGGACACTCGGGATCCTCGGGGTCAATAAAGAATTCAAGATCGATTATCGTGAATTCCCTAAGTCTTATAGGACCTTGCCTAGGCGAGATCTCATTTCTTAATGCATGGCCTATCACTGCGAATCCCGTTGGAAGCCTCTCCCTAACCTGCTCGTATAGGCGCCTAAACTCAACGAAGACTGACTGAGCTGCCTCCGGACGGCCGTATCCAATCGCATCCGAGTATGGGCCTATATTCGTCTTGAACATCGTCAAGAAATACTGCGGATTCGTCAGTTCCCCTCCGCACTCGGGACATTTAATTCCATGCCTCTTCAGAGCCTCGCCGATCTCCTTAAGATCCATCTTCTCAGTTTCTTGGGATGGGAGACCTGCCAGTTCTTGAAGCAGATGATCCGCCCTAAACTTTCTTCTGCATCTGCTACATTCAACCATGGGCTCCCTGAAGCTCTCGAGATGACCTGAGGCTTTAAAGACCGATTCCGGGCTGATTATGGGAGTCTCGATCTCATAGAGGCCCAGTCGGCGAAGGAATATATCCCTGAATTTATCTTCGATCTTCCTCTTCATAATTGAGCCTAGGGGTCCCCAATTTATGAATCCGCTTACGCCTCCATATATCTCATAGGATGGCCAGAAGAATCCCCTTCGTCTCGCTAGGGCGCTCACCTTCTCATACTTGTCCGGAGCCATCAAGTTTAACCTCGCATTCCAAATTGATCTCTAATGCTATGAAATATGCATTTTTGAGCGAATTGATTTTATCGACAGATAGATGAGGGGAGAGCGATTTAAGCCTTTCTAGCCGCCCACGCCAGCAAGCCTAGAATCCGCGATGAGGACATTAGAGTTTTTTAGCCATATATACTCCATCATATGTGTATCCAAACTTTTTGTAGTATTCTTTTGTTCCAAGAGCGCTTGTAACTAGGATCTTGTCGAAGCCGCTCTCCCGGCTTATTCCCTCTGCTTCTTGGAGTAGTCTACGCCCCCACCCCTTATGCTGGAAGGCCTCCCTTAAGGATTCGCCTACCGGGACTAGCTCACCGCAAACCCGGAGCTCCCTAATTATAGATGCGTTTTTGCCGGATATCTCCGGTCTATGAGCCTTCTCAGATGGGAATCTAAGCCGCAAATATCCGATGAGAACATCATTTACTTTATCTTCAGCTGAGATGAAGAATTCTTTTCCATCAGATGCCTCATAAGACTGAACGTAGATTCCTATATTCTTTAGTTCCGGACGGATGTGATCCTTCAGCCATCTATGCCCGGCTTCTCTACAGCGGATACATCTGCATCTAAGCCCCTCCTCCCTAAGCCTCTCAAGGGCTAATTCACGCAAGTTGCTCTTATTAACGCCGTCAACTATCATGTATGCGGGTATATCCCTCTGAACCCGCATGATCCTAACCCATTCCGGAGTCATCTTCTTCACTTGAACTATCAGATCGATGGCCTCCTCCGTGCTGTAAGGCTTATAGAGTCCCCTCCTCCACCATTCATAGAGCTTCGTCCCCTCAATTACCAGGCAAGGATATATCTTGAGCATGTCAGGTTTAAAATTTGGATCCGAGAATATCCTCCGAAATCCATCCAGATCACGCTTTGGATTAGACCCTGGAAGGCCGGGCATCATGTGATAAACCACCTTAAGCCCTGAATCCTTGAGGATCCTCGTGGCCTCGATCACGTCTTTCACTGTGTGACCCCTATTCACGATCTTATAGATGTCATCATAGACGTTCTGCACGCCCAATTCTACTCTGGTAACGCCCATGGAGAGCATCCTATCAACGTGGATCTCCTTAGACCAGTCTGGTCGAGTCTCAACGGTTATTCCAACGTTCCTTATTGGGCTTGTCTCAGCAATCTTCTTCGCTTCCCCAAGGGATCTCGAATTCCTCCCGGTAATGGCGTCGAGGCATCTCTTCACGAAGAACCTTTGATATTCAAGCGGTGCACTTGGGAAGGTTCCGCCCATAATTATCAGCTCAACCTTATCAACCCTATGGCCGATAGCCAAATACTGATTTATCCTCTGCCTGACCTGCAAGAATGGATCATACTCGTTCTGTCTTCCCCTCAGTGCCGCTGGTTCATGGCCAGTATAGCTCTGGGGAACGCCGATCGATGGACCTCCGGGACAGTATATGCATGGCTCATCCTTGGGGCATGGCCATGGCCTTGTCATAGCGGCTATGACGGTAACTCCAGATGCAACTCGAACCTTCTTTCTTCGGAGGACATCAAGTAGCTTCGCCTTCTGCTGGGGAGTGAGGCATCTAATTATCTCGGAGTTACTTGGAACCCTACTTAATCCATACTTGCCGGCTACCTTCAACTTAATCCTATTTACATCCTCCCTCGTAGGATTCGGAATTCTCATTAAGTCTCCTATGATCTCTTCAAGTATCTTCGCTTCCATACTCTCCGACAAGAATTATGGGGACAGACTAAAAAATCTTCTCTCTTGGCATGTGCATTACAGAGCATTGCTAGGAGACGAATCTGTAAAGGTATGCCCTATGCTTGCTGAAGACTTTCCTAAGCGATAGGCTGAGCTCATCTTGAATCTTCTGCAACTCCCTGTATAACTTAACATTTGACTTTCTTGGAGACGCTAATGTCTCCTCATCTACCTCGATGAATCGATCAGTTATCTCCTGAATACTTATCCTCTCACCATTATACTTCTTATAGGTCCACATCGCCTGTAAAGCCGCGCCGTAAGCCGCTCCCTCATCAATCTTAAGGCAGACCGTCTCCACCCCGAATATATCCGCGGCTATTTGACGCCAAGCCCTATTCTTTGATCCTCCGCCTGTAAGCCTGATCTGCGAGGGCTTTATTCCAAGCTCCTTCATCCTATTCAAACCGTAATTCATCCCTAATGTAACTCCTTCCATCGCCGCCCTAGCGAAGTGAGCACAATTAAAGGTTCTACTGTTTAGGCCGAAGAAAACGCCGGTTCCATCTGGAACATTGGGGGTTCTCTCCCCCTCAAAGTATGGCAGTAGGATCAGGCCATCGGCGCCCGGCGGGGCCTTCAGAACGGCCTCCTCCAGTTCCTTATGGGACATGCCGAATAGATCTCTGATGAACTCGGTTGCCACAGTCACGTTCATTGTGCAGAGGAGTGGAAGCCAGGCATTCGTTGAATCGCAGAAGGCGGCTATCTCACCTTCCGGATCAACTACCGGAACATCCGAGTATGCATATATCGTGCCTGAAGTTCCGAAGCTCGCTGTGACTATTCCATTGCGGGTATTGCCCGTTCCAATGGCCCCCATCATATTGTCTCCTCCCCCAGCACTAACCAGAACATCATCCCTTAATCCGAAATTCTCAGCTATCTCTTTTCTGACGAAGCCAGCTGGCCTATCAGACGGCTGAAGAGGTGGAAGCTTATCCTTCAATTCAGGATCGATTATCTCAATAATCTTATCACACCATCTCCTCGTTCTAATATCCATTAGAGCCGTGCCCGATGCATCACCATACTCCATAACCTTATTCCCAGTCAAGTAGAAGTTTAGGTAATCGTGGGGGAGAAGAACAGTTGCGAGTCTAGCGTAATTTTCCGGTTCATGCCTCTTTAGCCAAAGAATCTTCGGGGCAGTATAGCCCGGAGGGATCATCAAGCCCAAGGCGTCAATGACAGCCTTCTTTCCGCCCATTTCACGAATCAGGATCTCACATTCCTCGATTGTGCTTGTATCATTCCAGAGCTTCGCAGGTCTTATTACGTTCCCCTCCGAGTCTAGCGGGACAAATCCATGCTGCTGGCCTGAAACACCTATGCCTCGAATCTCCTTTGGATCTATCTTAGACTCTCTCAAGGCCTGCCTTATTGTGAAGTAGAGAGCTTCAATCCAAACTTTTGGATCCTGCTCTTTATGTCCAGGTGGGAGACCCTCGATTAGGCCGTAGCTCTTTGATGCCTTTCCAAGAACCCTTCCGGTCTCACCGTCAACTATCAGCGTCTTCGTGCTTTGCGTTCCAGTATCTACGCCGATGAAGTATTGCTTCTCGACCATTCGATCACTTCCCGCACTCAGATCTAAATTATTAGATAGAAATTATTTTTACTATTTTCCGACATTTCTAATATTGTCTGGAGATGAAAATTTCACTATCTATTCTGGAGTATGAGCAAAGCCTCTACAATGAGATGGAGTTTCCATTTAAATCTGAGGTTTTCAGCCGAATCATCGATTTGATCAACACGGGGCAGGTTGACTCGATACATATAGACGTTATGAGACCTCCACTCATACCGAATAGGATAGTATTTCCTTTGAGGCTAATACGTGAATTATATGAGGCTTTACATGAAAGGATCCCCTTCTCATTTCATCTTATGGTTTCGGATCCCCTCTTGATGATCAAAAATATGGATGAGTTCATTCCTAAAGTGGACAGGGCCGACAACGCCGTGATCATCCAGAGGGAATCCTTCAATTCTGAAGATGAGATGTTAGATGCTATTTGCCTGCTGAGGAGACGCGGATACAAAAGAATCGGAGTATGCCTAGACCTTCCAACTCCATGCGGGTCAGTATCGGAGAAATCCGTTGAGGCCGCTGACTTCATCCTTCTCATGACAGTGCATATGGGCCGTGGGAGGCAGAGATACTCGGATGCTGGAACGGAGAAGATCAAGTATTTTTCTAGGAGGTATCCGGATAAGCCTCTCTGGGTGGATGGAGGGATAAATATTCGGACTGCGCAGATAGTTAAGAGGGCTGGGGCGGAGACTCTTGTTGTGGGATCATTTATCACGCTGAATGATAATCCCGTTTATGCCCTGATCAGATTGGCTCAAAGCGTTAATGACATCTAGATGGAACGCAACGTGGATTCCTCATTTCCTGTAGGGGATTAAGCAGAGAAAGATCATCTTATCTTTCCCCGTATTCTCAAAGTAGTGTTCATCTCCGGGAGGGATGAAGATCACGTATCCGGATCTCACATAATGCCTCTTCCCATTGTGGAATACTATTCCCTCCCCCTTTAAGATGAAGACTTCATGTTCCCAATCGTGCGAGTGGCGAGGAGTATGTCCGCCAGGCTTTATTTCAAAGCATCTCATAGCGAAGTTTTCAGCCCCATCCCTCCTTGAGATAAGCCATCTTATCTGAACGCCTCTCGCATCATCCTCCTTAACATCTTCGGCCGGAACCTCCGTGTAATGAACTGCCTTAAACATTAACTTTTCCCTCTAGCAGTTCAGCCGTGACATGATTCTATCGGCGCCTTCAGCCTTAACCTTTTCGCCATATATTCGGATCCCTAAAGGATATAAAAGGCCCCTGAAAGAATTTGAAGCTGCCACAGCAGTTATGTCGAGGGGGTGGAGATGAGCTTTATCGAGGAGAAGACCGTATACTTCGAGTCTCCGGGGGAAGAGAATACCGATTTTCTGCTTAGAATCGTTAAGGAATATGCTGAGAGACATGGCATAAATGACATAGTCGTTGCATCCACAACTGGATCAACTGGGGTAAAGGCATCCGAGATCTTTAAGGGCCGCAATGTAATCGTCGTTACGCATCACATAGGATTCAGTGAGCCCGGCAAAAATGAACTTAAAGAGGAGAATAGAGAGAGGATAATTTCGAATGGAGCGAAGATACTCACTGGAACCCATGCTCTAAGCGGCATCGAGAGAGCCTTCCGAAAAAGGTTTGGAGCCGTCGGATTCCTTGAGACAGCGGCCAATACGCTTCGACTTTTAGGCGAGGGAATGAAGGTATGCGTAGAGATAGTTCTCATGGCGGCGGATGCAGGATTGATAGGCATAGATAAAGACGTGATCGCAATCGCCGGGACTGGCAGAGGAGCAGACACAGCAGTGCTCGTTAGACCTGCAAGCACATCAGACTTCTTTAACTTGAAGATCAAGGAGATAATAGCCAAACCGAGGGAGTTCTAAGAGCATCACCCACGATTTTTTAGACGTTGAAGACGTAAATTTGAAAGAGGCGGCTATATAAGCCATTTCAAGGTTACAGTGGAGATATCTCCCGTTATCCCCCTCAAACTCTCCTCTTTTTTCTGTTTCTTGAGAGATGTAACCTTATTGAGCAATACGTGAGAACTAGCCTATTAACATGACCTTCCCTTTTTCATGTTGACTGGCATCTTTGAACCTTAAACCAAGCCAAAATATTGATGCATCTGAGCCTCTGTCAGTTCTTCGGCTAGATGGGTTGCCCGTTAATGTCTGAAGTTATGTGGATTAACAGGCTTCTTGATTCCAGTCCTTCCGGCTGTCTCTTTCAATCTTTTGTTGATGGCAGGATAATCCAAACCTTTCCCATGATTTTAACAAAGAGATTCCATAATTTAGGATTAGAAAGATTAAGAATATGGATATAAGTTCCGAAAGAAGAACATAAGGTAAAGGTTTAAGAACTTATTAAGTAATACATAATGAGGGATATACCGTGCCCATCGAATTGAAGGAGATAATAAGGTTCATAGAGGATCTAGGATACGAGATCAAGAGCGAGGTTTCTGGTAAGAGCGCCGTCGATGAGCTTTTAGGAGCCTTTGAGAACGTTGTTCCCAAGAGGATGACAAGCACGGAGTACTTAAAGAATCTCAGAGAGACGGGATATGGAAAATATTAGCGTATTTCTTGACACAGACGCTTTGATAAATTGGCTCGCTAAAGAGGTAGATCCAAATACTGGGGAGGAGCTCTGGAGGGCTCCTCTGAGAATTCTCAAGGAGATCGAGATAGGCGAGCTGAGCGGCTTCACTTCCATCATCAACCTCATGGAGATAATCTTTGTTCTCAGGCGGAAGAAGAGATGGAAGGATGAGAAAATAATCTCCACGATAGGCAGAATTCGAGAGATACCAAACTTCAGCGTGCTCATACCGACAGAGGCCGACATGATCTCGGCATACAGTATTCAGACCGCTTTTGCCCTAGATCCTTTCAACAGCATTTACTATTCGATATCTAGAAGGAGGATCGATTATATCATCTCAAGGGATTCAGATTTTATATCAATAGTGAACACCGCAGAAAAGAAACCAGTGGCATTTACGCCCGAAAGATTCTTAAAAGATGTGATGAAACAAAGTTGACTTCTTCTCAAAGTATCGGAGCGCCTCCTTCATGCAACTTTTTGTCTCATACTCTCAGTTGTATATTATTTTTTATGGGTCTGTCTGTTAGAGAAGCCATTTTAGTGGTATGTCCTGATATGTGCCATCAGGCAGCGTTCTCCTAATCGTTATTGGGAGAACCCCACGCTTCAATTCCTCCAACGCTATATCGATAGGATTTGATAACTTTCCGGGAGGCTTTATTAGGAGAGGGGCGCCCATAGCTATTTGGAGGGCTCTCGCCCCGACTATTCGAGCCTTCTCAAATCTAGTGAGACGCGGGGGGCCTATTTGGATCTTCTTTGAATCCGTCTCAAAATTCTTAGATGACATTTATACATGCCTTTTTAAATTTTTGTAAATTAAACTTTTGGGGGGAATCAGCCTACTAAGACTTTCATCCTGCCACAATACCTTTAGAATCCTCCGCCCCTTTTAATGCAACACTAAAAAATCTAATATAAATATAAATTTTACTAAAAATTTTGTTCTTTTAGCACTATTCATGGAACCTTCTAGTGGAAAGTAAGATTTAATATTTGTTCTGAACATGCATTTTTGGGATTGATATGGCGCAGGAAGATCTGCAGTTGATGGATACGGTCATCTTATATGATAGGGATTTTGGAGTATCGATCTTTCGGAACTTTAGGGGATATGACAGCCTCTTAGATGATGCTGAGTGGTTGCTTGAGAGAACGACTAGTAAGTCTCAGGGTTTTTTAATGCGGGTTGTGATTAAGGATGGAGCTAGGGGATTATGGATCGGCGAGTATCTTCAAGGGAGGAATCAGATCTGCAGGCAGGAGCTCATATTTGGGGATTCCGCAGAGGAAATCGCAGAATTATTTATAGATTATGCGGAGGGAAGGATCCCTGAGGGAGACTTCTTAGATAAGGTTAAGATCGATAATTTGAGGAGACACCTGAAGAGCAGGATAATTCGAGACTTCAAATACTACGGGTGCCCCTCTGATCGCTTCTTATATGAGTGCCCACATGTCAATAAGATCTACATACGATTGGTTAGGAAATATGGCAGAGGAGTGAAGGTTCCATATTCCCTGATCGTGAAGGAGATCAGACTTGAGGAGAGATGCAACGATGCAATACTTTGTCCTTTGGCGGATTCAAATGCTCTCGAGAGGATCCTAAACTTGAATAGGGCACTCAAGACAAGGGGAATTGGGGAGATAAGATTCGTCTCCCCTGATTTCATAGAGATCCATTAATGCTTCATCTCATCCGATCTGTTCGTGATCCTCTTCATTCTCTTTCTCGCTTCTAGTAGCGTATGAATTATCTTCTGCCAGTGACTTCCATGCCAGTATATCTGTCCGCAACGGGGACATTCCCAAAACTCATCGTATGATCTAAAAGTCCCAGGCGGAACCTTACCTTTTACCTTATCTTTGGATATAGACCTTATCTTAGCGTTACACTTTGGGCAGCGGGAGTTATCCACGTTTATCTGGAGGTTTAAATTGAAGCGTCTGCCCACCTCAGCCAGTTTTTCAACCTCATCGCTTCCCCTAACGAGGAATGCCTCTGCGCCCCTATGTAGTGCCCTCCGAAAGAGCTCAACATCTCGAGTCAAGAGAATGCGATTCTCCTCTATTGAGATGTTAATCAATTCTTCATCGTCCAGATCATTAAAGTATTTGACATCGCAGCCTATCATTCTAAGCCAGCGGGTAAGCTTTCCAAGCATTCCATCAGCTAGGAACTTCAAGATGACCATCCCTAACTGAGGATCTTTCCGCCTCCCGGCTTCCCAACGATCTCGTTCATATCCATCACCAATTCTCCATTAACGAAAGTTTTAACCACTCTTCCCCGAACTATCCTATCTTTGAAAGGTGAAAATTTGGCTTTCGAATGGAAGCTCGATGGGTCTATCCTCCACTTCTCTTTCATGTCAACTATGATGAAATCGGCGAGGCACCCCTCCTTAATCGATCCCCTCTCCTGGATCCTGAAGATCTCAGCTGGTCTCTCAGACATTAACCTTACGAGACTTCGGAGGGATATGTTTCCCTCATTGACTTGCGTTAGCATCAGCGGAAGCATCGTTTCTAATCCGGGAAATCCGGGAGCTACATCCCATACTGAATCCCTCATCTTCTCGCTTATGGCGTGGGGAGCGTGATCCGACGCTATTATATCGACTACCCCACTCTTCACTCCAATCCAGAGAGACCTCTGATCATGCTTGGATCTCAGGGGCGGAACGGTCAGCGCTATGAATCCACATCGATCAATCTCATCCGAGGAGAGGAAGAGATGATGAGGGGTGGCCTCGCATGTAATTTTTATGCCATCCCTCTTAGCCGAGGATATAGCATCCAAGGATGATCCAGCACTTACATGGCATATATGGATCTGAGCTCCACTAATCCTAGAGAGCTCTATGACATTTCTTATAGCCTTAACTTCTGAGCGGATTGAGTGTGCCTCCAAGAATGCCCTCACATCATTTCTTCCCCTTCTCTTCAGCTCCTCAAATTTAGACTCGAAGAGAAATTTATCCTCAGCGTGGATCAATATGGGCGTTCTGATCTTGGCTGCCATCTGGAAGTATCTGAGCAGCGCCTCCTCATCTCCGGGATCAGCTCCTCCAATCTTCTTCCAGAGGAAGATCTTGAATCCCTTAGCGCCGAATTTAATGATATCATACATCTCCTCCGGATTCTCGGGGAGAGCCGAGTAAAAGGCGACGTTAACGATAGATTTTTCCTCAGCGATCTTGATCCTTCCCCTCAAAGCCTCAACGCTCATGGTGACTGGAATGTTATTCGGCATGTCTATAACCGTCGTTACGCCCCCCGAAGCAGCAGCGCATGTCCCAGTATAGAAGTCCTCCTTATATTCAAGACCCTGATCTCTCAGATGGACATGCGCATCTATAACTCCGGGGAGGATTATATTTCCCTTCGCATTTATGGTTTTTGAGGCTGACGGAAGATTCGTCTCCTTCGCTATTTTGAAGAACCGTTGATCATCGACTGCTAGGCCTGCCTCGACTATCCCGCCCGGCAAGTATATCTTAGCATTCTTTATGGCTAGATCTACGGCCATACGCTTTGCCCAGAAAGACTCTTTAAGGGAAGATTATAAATGAGAACCTTAAAAGTCTTTAATTTTGAATTTGACATTCATCACAATTCGGTCTTTCTCAGTTCCCTGCATTCCTCGCAGAGGAAGCTCCCCTCAACCTCCCTTAGGTCATCAGACCACTCTCCGCAATTATCACAATATCCCGCTGATGAAACACTCTCCATCTCCTCTAAAGTCTGATTTTCTATTCTAGCCTTCTCCTGAATTATCTCTATCAGCTCTGGAGTAACGGCGAGGATGTCCTTGCTTGATATTATCCCGACAAGCCTTCCCTTATACATCACTCCAAGCCTACGAATATTCAGTCTGCTCATCTCCCTAGCAGCGTCACTTATAGTCTTCTCCGAGTCTATAGTAATCAGCGGTGTGCTCATGATCTCCTTTGCCCTAATCTTTCCCGGCTGCATATCCTTCGCAACCACCCTCTCAACGATGTCCCGCTCGGTTATTATGCCAATAGGCCTCCCAGTCTTATCGCTGATGATTATACAGCCTATACCATGTCTCTCCATGAGCTTCGCAACCTCATTTATTGGAGTATCATCAGTGGCCGTCACGACAGGACTGCTCATAACATCCTTAACTAGCATCCGAGATCTGATCTCCATGACATCCACGACCATCAAACAGAGACAATCAATCAACAGATATATAACGCCTATTTTAATCTTTTGCGTTATAACGAATCGCTGGATGAGATGGACTTAATCATCAATACTTCAAATACTACGGCAGCCTTAGCTTATGAGACTGTGGTAAAGCATCTAATATAGATAGTTGAATTTTCACTGAGGGGGATCACTGAATAATACAGTTATGACCAGCACGCTTATCTTTGGAGAAAATCTATACGAGAGCACGCATCATTTACTTGGCAGTGTGGAAATTAGATGTAGTGAAGCCCTTCTTCTTTTGCTATTCTCTCCAGATATAGAACTGTAATTTTAGCGATTATCGCCAAGATTATCAATTGGGCGAGGAGGACTTCCCATTCATTGATTATGGGCATTATCGTATTTGTGTTCATCACGTAGTGCCTTAAGAGATCTATTCCAAACGTGATCGGCAGGCAGTATCCTAGGAGCCGCAATGGGATGGGCAGGAGCTGAACTGGAATGAACATCCCAGTTAGCATTTGAAAAGCAAAGTTAATGAAGCTGAAGACCGCCGATATTTCTTTATATTTAAGTACTAGAGAAGCGAACATTACGCCTAGCTGGGCTAACGAGGCTACTGAGATTACACTAGCCACTAGCCCTAATAGGAGTCCAAGCGGAGTTAACGTCTCCATCGTAAAGTACAGTCCGACGAGGAACATCGGTAAAAAGAAGAGCGTATTTCGAAAAAGAGATGCTGCTATGTTGCTGAGGATATAGAAGTACCTTGAGAATGGACATGTGAATGTATAATCGATCTGTCCAGAGCTGAGTTCGCCTTGAAGCATGCCCGGCGCTCCCCATAAAGCTATTCCCGTCCAAGCCTGATAGCTCACGCCGAAAATCAAAAATGCTATCGAATTGGTTGAGCCAACAGTGCTTCCAAATAGATTTTTATCGAATGCAACTACGAATATGAGCATGCCGAAGCCCCAAAGCGCACTTGATAGAATATCGAATATGAAGTTCACCTTGTATCGAGTTGATGTTAAGAGTTCCCGCCAAACAGACATATAGAATAGCCTCAGAAGATTAGGCATCTTCATCCTCCCCTCCCCTATAATTCTTGACGAAGGAGACGAAAGCATCTTCCAAGGAAGGCTCAACAATTCTAACCGGTGCCCTTAAACCCGCATGCTTCAGCACATTCACGACATCAGGAAGAATATTGAATGCATCTTCACAGTTCAGCCTTATTGACCGCCCATGAGTTATTTTGTTGACGCCTGGAAGATCTAAGAGGCTTAATTCTATAGGTTTTGGAATATTATTTAGCGCGATCTCAATCGTTTCCTTAACGGTTGTGCGGCGCTTAAACTCTTTTGGTGTGCCTATGAAGATTATTTTGCCATGATTGATTAGAGCCAGACGGTCACATACCTCCTCCGCCTCCAGCATGTTATGTGTTGTTAGACATATAGTCGTCATGTTTTCATGAGCGTAATCCCTCAGGAAGAACCTAACTCTACGGGCTGTAAGGGGATCCAAACTTTTAGAAGGTTCGTCGAGAAAGCAGATCTCAGGGTCATGCAATAAGGCTCTCATAACTATCACAAGCTGCTTTTCTCCCCGGGATAGGGCTATGAAGTACTTATCCAATCGATCAGTGAAGCCAACTGCCTCCGCAATCTCCTTAATCCTTCTCTTAACAACATCTCGTGGGACATCGCGGAGTGCATGGGCAAAATAATAGAGATTCTCCCAAGCCGTCAATCTGAAGTAGGCAGATCTTACCGAGTCTTGACCCGCATATCCTATTATCCGACGAACCTTATCTTCTTCCTTATCAACGTCATATCCACCGACTGTGGCTCGGCCTCCAATTGCCTTCAACAGGGTCGCCAAGATCTTTACAAGCGTCGTTTTTCCAGCGCCATTCG
>Ga0180301_10000789_pt1 | contig 24756 bp, 23 predicted proteins | sample GuaBasSediGuay16_FD_121797 | JGI IMG/M metagenome (GOLD analysis project Ga0180301, IMG submission 121797) | Subseafloor sediment microbial communities from Guaymas Basin, Gulf of California, Mexico - Guay16, Core 4569-2, 12-15 cm | ecosystem: Environmental > Aquatic > Marine > Hydrothermal... | reverse complement strand
GCTTAAAAATGAAGTAAAGAATTTAACTAATGATATAGAGAATCTTCTTCTTACTACTGAAGGGACAGGAGGGTATTTATATTCATTCTATGACAGTTTTAATGATGCAACTAAGGTTGATCAACAGAGGACGTCTGCTTTGCTTGACACCAAAAAGGGGGTAATAACCCTTTCAGAAGCAAGAGGCCACATTTTCATGGCTGATCTTGGCCATCTTAAACATATAAAGAACCCAACAAGGTGGTCGGGGGTAGAAGTGGATGAGAGGGACGCAAGACTTATTAGTGATACCAATGGTTCCGGAACCATATTTGGCAACCTCTTCGAAGCAAGGGATAGAGTCTGGAGAAGAATGGTTAGGACTAAGGGTAAATCTAAGCTAACTGCCTCATTCAGGTTTGATGTTAGTTCAAGAGGAGCTCCCTTTTTTGGGAATACTATAGTTATAGAACCATATAGTTCCAAACCTATGGGTATTACTGTAAAATATGTGACCAAAAACGCCGCCGGAGTTTTTGAAAAACCAAAAGAGATTACTAGAGATGAAAGGAGTAAGAACCGCTTCAAGAAAAAGGATGCTGGAACATGGATGTTAGATAATCCTGTTGATATATATCAGGTAGAGATAGGATTGGAGTTGGGCAAGGATGATTTTGTGTCGGAAAATTCTGATGGAACGCATCTTTATATATTTGGTCTAAAGAATATATGGGTGATGCGGATAGATTATGCAAAATATGGCGAATTACTATCCAAACCATTTTACGCAAGGGATCACGAAGGGAATTCAAAGATAATAAGGAAAATGGTACTGGAGGCAGAGGACTATACGCCTGATGGTACTTCTGTGGTATATTACGTAGCTGAAAATCCTAAGTCTATTGGTTATTATGATGAAGATGGTTTATGGGTTGAAGTAAAAGATGAAACTGAAATACCGGAGAGCTCAGAGAAGGTTGAAGATTACAGATGGAACCTTCGTCAAGATGGATTAATACAGTGGGAGCCTGATTGGCATGAGATAAACAAACTGGGTTCAGCCAAAGAGAATACGGTAATAGATTTCAAAAATGTTGCCATGGTAGATAAGGTAACTACAACAGGCGATACACATTTATGGTTGGCTGATCCCTATGTGCCCGATATTGGCAAACCATCTGATATAGATTTTTACAAGATAGCTCGCATACCTTTAACCACACAGGATGAGACTATAAAATTAAATTGGGGTTTAGGACGTTGGGTATACACAGAGCTTCCAGTTCGGGAGTATAAAGTTAAGACTGAAACCGAATCTGTGGATAATGATGGGAAAATAGTTATAGATCCAAAGTTAGATGATAGTGATGCAACGGGAATAGTTAAAAAACGAAGTATTAAGAATGTTATGACTCGAGGTGGAACTGAACTCATTGAAGGGACAGATTATACTGTGGAGTACAATGGTACCTCAGGCGCAATAATACGCGGGAGGAGCGTGTCGGATAGTGCGACCAGACTGGAGGGGGAAATTACATTTACATATCTCTATGAAATATTTTACTGGGATAGGAAATGGAGTATTTCTGTTTACGTTCCAGAAAATACAGATAATAGTAAAAGAAATATAACCGGCGAGCCTAATTATACGAAAATTATTTATAATATCCCACATAACGACAGGATAGAATATAAAGATATTTCAATTGGAGAGTATGCGCTTCAAAGCGGCTGGAATAAAATAACTATAAATTCGAAGAATGATATTAGTGCTATCAATCCCAGCACAATTGTTGCTATTCCTGATGATCTTCTCAAGTATAGTACTCATGAGTTGATGAAGCGTGTAAGTCTTGAGAAACTGGTCTTTAAGACACATCGTGATGATCACACTAAATTTGCTGTGATTGCTGATGATAATTATAAATATATAGTAGTAAATGATCCAACGGGGAAAAATGATAGCACGAAGTATCACCCAACCAATGCCAATGATGAAATAATGAAAGATGCCAATAGCGTCAATGCATTCTGGGACATAGAATATGACTATGCAGCCAAAGATGTAGATTCTATCATATTTAAGGCAGTACTAAGAAGTGATGTAACTAAAAAGACACCCATACTTTATGGCTATACTATAAAGATTGCTTAGACGGAGGAATTTTGACATGACAGAACTAACTGTAGGTACTGAACCCAAGCCAATATGGAGTATAGGGAGACGTTTGAAAGATACAATGTCCATCGTCCTCTCAAGTAGTGGAAATATTACTGATGTTGGTGTATATCTTTGGAAAAGAGTAGATGAGCAATGGATTCGATGGGAAATGCGTCCTGATTATAACATATTTTTCCTCAAAGATAAACCATTGGATGAGGATATTTACGGCATTGATCACACACGGGGATTCTATTTTGAGGTTGAAATTGACGGAGAAAAGTGGTATATTTATAATAGTAATAGGTCATCTGATTCAAAGATGGTCGCACAAAGTGATCCATATGAATTTGGCGGCTCTGAGATAATATCTCCGTTAGTAATAGATACTATAGATGTCAGCACCAACGAGTGTTATTTCCTTGCGCCAAAACCGTCTGATGCAGAATGGATAAGATTAAGCAACGATGGGATAAATTATTCTATGTGGAAGGAAACAGATGGGGATATTGTATCGGTTCCGTGGGTATTGGATCCCTTTTTGGGAAGCAGAATTATATATTGGCAGTATAAATCATCAGAGGGTAAAATTATAGAAGATGAAAATTGGAGAATTAATTATATTATACCAGGATTAACTGTGGATCTTGTAGAAACAGGTAACCAATGAGTAGGGGTATAAAATGCCAAATGAATACATTTTTTCTCGAAATTATTTGAATGGTATTCAGACAGATGACGTATATTGTTACGATTCTACTCTGATAGACGGGAAGTGGCAAAACGACAACTTTGGTGGAGATGGTTTCTTATCTTTGGCTGATGTTCCCGATGATGCTGTTTGGTATTATGAACACAAATGGCGATGGAGTATAATGAAATGGACAGGTATAGAACACCACGTTGAACCTAATGCAATACAGTCGGCATCTGTAAGGTTTTATGTTGGTACCACCGAGATTCGAAGTCATACTGATGGTATCCCTCCTGGCACCAAAGTTACTGTTCTCACGTATGTCCCAATTAGTGCAGCCGATGTAATATTTAGGGATAGTGATGGCAATATTATTTCTATGACAGTGGTTAGTTCAGCATATGAGTTAGATTCTCCAGAGCACGCGCATGATACACACTATGCAATAGAGGGCAACATATTGTATTTTGGCCTTCCTACGACTGAATATAGAACTGTTGAGTATACATATGTACATACTTTTGGCGGTGGTAAACCTTTAGGCACAATAAAATTCGATATTTATGATGCATATATTCCGGAAGATCAAGGACCATGGGTTGAAGGAACAGGAACATTTGAGACACCGGGAAGCAATGGGATCACATGGAACACCAAGGGCGGGGTTAAAGATTTGTGTGGAAGTTATACTAAAGATTTCGGGTATGAGTACCCAGATCAACCCGTAGAGGTGAAAATTCCATTTAACGAAACAGGCATCGAAAAGATCAAAGAGCATATAGAGTTGCCACCATCTAATTTGGGCTTCGTAATAAAGATTTCCACAATAGATTGGGAGGGCGGTTTATCATGGTATTTTTATGTTTTTTCATCTGATACCACAGCCAACATAGAATACATGCCAGCTTTGATAATAAATACTGAATCAGAAACGGGCGGGTATGGCAAAACGATCGAAGTAAGAGAGATAAAACAGAAGAGTCCATACTCCATGAGTCCGCGTTCAGGATTTAGAGCGCCAATGAGTTCTGAACAGTGGACTGACTATTGGGATTTCTTTGCTCAAGATATCAGCAATATGATAGGAGTTGAAGATGAAGACGGAAAATTAGTCAAAACTGGCGAGGGATTGGACACAAAAGGAATGATTATTACAACCAATATGCTAATAATGGGCGATGTAATAGACAAATGTTTAGATAAAGATGGTAATATTAGCTATGACCCGGTAGTTCACCCATCGGGGGCTCTATTAGATGAGGTCTCCGATTTGTCTGATATTGGTGATAGGATAAATACTATTTTGTAATTAGTATAATTAAAAACGGAGGATATTTAAAATGCCACTGACACTTAACAGATATCATGCGGATTTCAGATCTGGAACATCTTCACATTTATGGAATGAAGTCATGCAGCAGGCATATTATGATCTTAATCAGGCATGGAAGCTGATGACTAACAACAGAGATCTTCTTGTCTATTATACCAAGGTAATATCTATATCACAGGGGGCCATATCAGCCAAACTGAGTGAACTCAAGAAACGTCTTGATGCGCGTGAGAATAAAACATCTACCAACATTCTTCATTCTAGTTTTTTTAATGATACTAACATAGTTAAAAAGGATAAAATAACCGTTGACAGAATAGCGGGCATAGCTACACTTCAGCCGACAAACTATTGGTCCAGGATGCCATCAGAGAGAGGAGAATATGGTGAACCCAAAGCATCAAGTGCACTGTCAGTAAAAATAGACGATGAAGAGATATCGGACAGAACTGATCCCGTTTTTAATGCATTCGATAGTGCTCTTCACACATTCTGGTACCTCGAAAAAGAAGATTCTAAGTCAACCACACTTCAAATAGAGCTTCCCGACGGAATGAATCCTTCCATAAATACCGTAAAAATCCACCCGTTCCCGCTTTTTTGTGTTACAATAAACAATATAGAATATCACATGATAGGAGGAGACTACAAATCCATACCTAAGTGGACAGAAGAATATGAAGAAATAATATCGGCGGGAAGGACAGTAATATATTTTGAGCCAAAAGATGTAGATAGATTTGTAAAAATAACAATGACACCAGAGATGGAAATTCTATCTGAAGATACAGCTATATATCCTCTTGGTGCACAGGTAATAGATATCGGTTATACTGAATTTGAGGAATCGGGAAGTGTGGTGGTGGAACTTCAGGCGAAGAAAGGAACATACATTGGCCAGCTTACATCATTTTCTTATGATTCATCTATAAATGAAGTGTTCGACAGCGATTATGCTCCACTGAAATTCAAGATATATAAGAGTTTTGACTTTGACAGTGATACGCTCTCCGGTGAGATTTACGACTCCGAAACGGATGGAGCTCTTGTTAGACCAATAGACACTAACGAGGTTACGCTAAACAAGCTTTATGTTGAATGTATCATGAACAGAACTGTCGGCAATGAGACAATCCTAAAATCTACGCCGATATTAAGGTCTGTAACGATTGGATACGAACCGGTACAACAATGGACCGGAAAGTAAGGAGGGAAAAATGTTACTTCAAAATATAACAGATGCATTAGATGTTGTTATAACTTATACGTACGAAAATGAGGGTCAGCCGGATGAAAGGGTAAAAACCATAACCTACACATCTGCGACAATAGGGACTGCAGTTGCAACCTATACATATGATCCGGCCACCAATGCTCTCAAAGAGATAGCATGGTCTGTAACCCTCAATTCTCCAGATACTGGTAATTATTGATGGTGAAATAATATGGCCGAACTTTCACTGGCTCAGAGAGTCAACAATGTTGAGAATGAAATACTTGCCCTGCGCCAGCTTATAAGGAACCAGGCAAGTCATACCGCGGGCAGGCATGTGGAACGCCATCAGTTGCTGGCAACAGAACAAGAGCTGAATGCCAAAATTGCTGCTCTCACTCAGACTGTCAATGAACTACAAACCGAGCTTCAACATGTTGTAACTCCATCTGAGCAAACTCAATATATAAATGCTTCAGATCTTGCAGCATTCAGAAGTGCATACAGGCAAGCAATAGCGGCTACACAAGACTTGAAAGATACACAGAATGCTGTTGTGTCTGAATTAAGTACGTATAATACTCGCTTGAATGCTCTTGCCACTGATTTAGATGTAAGGATAAAAGCACTGGATGCTGAACTCAAAAATGCGCTTGTTGACTACGATTCTAACGGCGAAGTAGTAGAGCAGAAATTTAGGAGCATATTAGACAGATTTGAATATGTAGATAAGCAGATAGCGTCGGCTATAGAGGATGTTGATGCGGAAGCAGTTGATATAGAGCCTATAGAGGGTCTTACTGCAGATAATGTGCAAGGTGCTCTTGCAGAAATAGAGGATCAGATACAGAGTTCATCTGAATCTATTGTTGGGCCAATAGTAGAGAATTTACTTAGGATAAATGAGGAAACAAGTAGTGATTTTACTCCATATAAAAAGTATACTTATACTAATGGAACGCTAACCAGAATAGATATATATACGGACAATACGGAGACAACACTCTTGTGGTATATAGAGTTTAATTACACAAGTGGAACACTCACGCAGAAAGTTGCAACTAGAACTGAAGACGGTGGCGGTGCTATAACTGTTACCTATGATTATACATATAATCCCGATGGAAGTCTTGCTGCGGTAACCAGAACTATTACATGAGGCATGAAATGGATGATTTTAAAGCTTTTTTAGATGAATTTAAGACAGAGACAGGGAATTATGGACTACAAATATCTATTACATCCAAGAGTAAATTTGGAGGTATAGATATGGCAATAGATCCATCAGGCTCTTATACATGCTATTTTATTAGTGCAAGTGGCAACCCTGTAGGCTATAGTGGTATGGTATGTAACGTAAACGATATTATGGATTATCTTAAAAATTTTGTAATTTCTATAGAGGTAGTGTAAGATGAGTGCTCCTGTTAATGTTGCAAATGGCGCAAGTGTTACAGCGACTAGTTCAACATATCCTGCATCCAATGTAGTAGATCAGACTACCCGCTATGCGGATTGGAGATATCTATGGCTTTCTGCATCCGGAAATACTTCTAATCAAAATTTAGATTTCGATTTTGGGTCGGTAGTTTCTTTCAACACGGTTGAGGTAATAAAGTTAACATATTCTTCATGGTATGATGCAAGTGTTAATGAGTACTATATATACGTTTCGGATGATGGAGTTAACTGGGGTAGTGCCATCGCAAGTGGAGCGTTGACTGCTCCAAGTACAGGATGGGGAGAATCAGAACAGATAGATTTGGGCAGTGTACAGAACAAAAGATATATGAGATTTAATTGTTATAGCAATCATGGCAATGCTAACTACATTGGAGTTGCGGAAATACGAGTTTTCAACAAAACTAATACCAATCTTTCTGTTGCTGGCGGCACGACGATTTATGTTACATATCCCACAAGCAGCGGAATATACCTTCATAGTGCATTATATTCGGAAGATCTTGGTGACATTTTCTGGAGTGCAAACTGGCAAGGCGGTGGAAATGAAGAATATGCAACCATGATTGCCGATGTAGACTTTGGAAGTCAAAGATATATCAAAGATATAGAACTTTTTGCTACCAACACAACCACAACAAGGTTCCCCGGGAAGTGGGCGCTTTATATATCCGATGATGGAACATCATGGAGAAAAGTGGAAGAAGGAACATTAAATGATAGTGCTATACAACATGCTCTTCAAGTTATATCACTTTCAACAACAAGGTATACAAGATATATGAGGCTTCATCTGTCGGATCCCCCGAGTGTTGCCAATACGGGATTTTCCATAGCGTCCATGCGAATATGGGAGGAGGATCCTCCAAGTGCTCCTGCTGCTCCTACTAATGTGAGAGTGAGGAGGTTTAGCGGAAGTGGAAATCTAATAACATGGAGCCATAGTGATCCTTCCTCGATAGATCACTACGAAATCTGGCAATCAGACGAAACAACGAAGATAGCAGACACGGATGGAGACGATTTGGCCTACTGGGATACTACTGAGTATGCTGGAGATTACAAAGTAAAGGCGGTGGACGATGTTCCTGTAACCAGTGCATTTAGTGGCACTTCTACGGATCTGGATGTAGGCGGTGCAGGCTTTGGTCCATCTTTCGACACATTGAGCGGGTAAGGGGTGATGGGACGTGGGAAGATATAAAACTAATGCCAAATCTGGAGGATACGAGTGGATATGCGGAAAGTTTAGTGGTGCTAGTAGCGTAACTATAGCTATATGGGATCCAGATGCTTCACTCACATCTACTGTATCTCTCAGCAGTAATTCATGTTCACAACTCACGGATGGGGGTGGAAGTGGCATATGGGTATGGAGTACACAGAATTTTACATCACAGCCTACTACAAAGAAAACATATATATATCAAATGACCGCTGACACCGGAGATAAATGGGAGGGTAAATTTACCTTTGGCGGCTGGGCGGATGATATAGATGAGATATTAGATGATACTGGGACTACTCTTCCGGGGCAAATATCGGCACTCAACGATCCTTCTGCATCAGATATCGCAGATGCTGTATGGGATGAGGCTGCTGCGGATCATGCAGCAGCGGGGAGTTTTGGTGAGAAGAATCAGAAAATTATACCATCAGAAACTATAGATGACTATAAGGCAGATGTCAGCGGTCTTGCCACGGCAGCATCGCTATCGAGCCATGATGCAAAATTGAATGTGGTGGATGCAAATGTTGATGCAATACTTCAGGATACATCAACTACTCTAGATGATAAACTTGATACAATAGACACTGTAGTTGATGCTATAAGAGCGAACACGGATAAAATGGTATTTGACGGGGCAAATAATTTATATACTGCCCCGCAAACATCTGTTACCGTGTCTAATGTGGATGACTGCAAGGCAGACGTTAGTGCGTTGGCAACAACCTCTCAGCTAAATACGGTTGAGTCGAATATACGCGGCGCAGATTTAGATACTCTTAAAACTTTGTCTGATCAGATGGATGCCATATTGGAAGATACTGGAACAACATTGGACGGGAAACTCAATGCAATACAGGCTGATCTGGACAACCCGGATCAATATAAGGCTGATGTTAGCAGCCTTGCTACATCCTCTGAGTTGTCCACACTAGAAAGTAATATTAGAGGAGCAGATGGAGATACACTGAAAACGTTATCGGATCAAATAGATAGTACAACTATGGTATCAGCTGAGTCTGTAGCGGATGCAGTGTGGGATGAGTCGTCGGCTGGTCATACAGGAGCACTAAAGGATATATCAGATAATATTGCTTCAGTGCTTGAAGATACAAGCACAACTATCCCCTCGCAGATGACATCCGACAAGGACAGCATAATAGCAGAGGTAAATGGAGTTGCGGATGAGGTGTTGGATGAGTCCCTTGATGGGCATAGCACGGAGGGAACGCTTGGTGCTGAGATAAAGCAAATCAAGAATCTCACTGTTGCCGGATTGTAAAGGAGGGGAAATGAACGCAGAGCAGATTCTTTATACTTTAATAGGAGTATTTAGCACTGGAGTTGTAGGAATAATTTGCAAAATAGTTTTCGATTGGCTAAAAAACGGAAGAAAAAATGGAAAAAATGGCAACGGAAAGGTTGCTCTTGTAGAAATATTCAATATTTTGGAGTGGTTAAAAGAAATGGTGGAGAAAAACGAGAGAGCTATAGCGGAATTAACCCAGAAGATTGCAGATTCCAATATAGAACTCCAGAAAGAAATCACAACAACAAATAACCTTCTGGAGCGTATAGTTGCTGCAATAGGGGAAGAAAAACAGCTTCTTCAGGATGTCATACGGATGAATATTCGGAATTGATGAAAATAAATACAAAACAGGAGGCACTCAAGATGGTTCCAACAGGGATGATCTATAATCCTTCAAAAATGCTGCCATTGATAGATGGTGATATTTCCGGAGCGGCGGAAGTAAATGATCCTCTTCTTCCGGGAGAAGAAGAAGATATTACACCCGGTATAATACAAAATCCCCATGAAGCTTTGGATCGCCTCATGGGGATTGGTATCAATATAGATGTTTATGCATGATGGTCATTTCGGAATCAATTTGTAAACATAGTCTGAATTATATATTTCCAGCGGTTTTAATTGATTGCATGGTATGCTTCTTTTACTCTTTTTACTCTTTTTGAATGTTCTTCCTATCTTTTTTGCGGCAGCGCAAACCAGTTCGGAGCATGTCCATTCATCCGGGCTGTCGAGTATGTTCCCGCTTTCGGATGTCTGTGTTAAATCGCCTATAATATTTCCTACTATTTGACTTTTGTCATAGCTTTTATTAATCTGATCCATTAAAAATCCTATCTGTTTTTGAAGTTCGATCTCTGTCAACGGTTTTTTCCATCTTACTACGCTGACTCTGTAGCGTCTGTCATCTCTGTAGTGCTTCAGGGGTCTCATTCTTACGCCGCATCCGTATTTGTCATCGTTTGAGTCTATGACATATTTTCTGTTTAGTATAAACGCAACATGGCTTATTCCTTCTGGTTCAATATTACCCAGTTTGCCGTTGAATATCCTTGACCAGAGACTGATTAACCATCCTATGCCTGATCTGCTTTCTACACAGAGTATGTCTCCGGGCTGAACGAGCCGCATTTTCTTTGCTACATATTTGGGATCTTTTAACTTCTTTGCCTCTTTTTTCGCCTTCCTTCTTCTCCACCAGCCTAACATATGATCAGCCTCCTTATGATATGCTTTTAAAATGCTCTCAGACGCACGAGAATGCGCTGTATTGAGACTTTTTTGTTTGGGGGTACATATATACTACCTTTTGCTTTGAATGGCCTTAGAGGCCAAATACAGAGCCGTGAATCCAAGGACCAAAATCATCCCTTCGAGAGATGTTACATCCGTAGTTCTGTGAAGAACCTCACCTCCTCCAAAAATCAGTGTTCCGCTTATTATCCATTCTATTATATACTTCAGTTCTCTGAGCGGGCGCATAATTTTCTTAATATTGCGAGTTATTTTCTCTGCTCCCTCAAAAACTCTGTCTTTTATCCGTTTCCCCATTATTTTGATTCTTCCTGTTTCTGATTCTCCCATGGTTTGTCCCCCCAACATTTAGTTTTATAGATACACCATCTGCAGTTCCAGTCTCCTACAGCCATACCTTTCTGATATTCGGCATATTTTTTCTTGCTAAGTGTGCCGTCTTTGTATAATTTTTCTATTTTTTCATCAGAATATGTGTATTCATACTCTCGTGGTGGAAGTTCGTTGCTCATTATACAGCGGTATATCATTTTCATCCGCTCATGAAGTCCAAGCAGCGAATATCCCGTAAGGTAGATAGAACTGCCGGGAGTATCTTCTATGAGAGGTGTAATTACCGGTATATAGTCTGTTACATAGACATCGGATTGCCGGGTACAGATATTGGATGATGGTACATGGATTTCCTTATTTATCTCTATCAGGGTTGCAGGTCTTCTTAACTCTTCCAGTGATATTATATATTCTCTATCTTTCATGTCCGATCTCTGTATGTAGCAGAGTCTGAACTCTTTTATATCAACATTAGAAATATTGTGCTCCTCATTGGAGTATTTATTATTCCTGAAATAGTCGAGATAGAGCATGACCTGAAGTATATTGGTATCTTTGGGACGTCCGGGTGTAGATGATGTCCCAAAAATTTCCTTCTGAGCATAATATCCATCGAAGGTCTTTATTTCGGCACATATTATTTCGTTGTCGATCATGTAAATTCCATCTATTCTGCCGCTGACTGTTATATTGCCTATATCATATTGTATGTGGTGCTGTTTTTCTATAAGTATTCCATCTTCTTCTGCCCACACATTGTAGGTGTCTTCTATTGCATCGCCCGCTGCCATTTTTCTGACACCCCATGCATCTATTTTGTCAGTCGGCAGTTCACCCGTGTTTCTCCAGTAAAGGTATCTGGCACACTTTCCGGCCAGGCGTATAGTTCCGTCTTTCTCTTCTATTCTGAGTGACGCACTCGAAGGCCAAAATGTATGGGATGAGACATCATGGGTTCTCTTTGAGTATTTCTCAACTATAAACTTGTTTATTCTATTTAAGAGTCCTTTTCTAGCCATTGTACCTCCCACTATAATTATAGCATCATCAATCCTTTTTGTCAACCATTTTGTCAACCATTTTTCGTTTTTTTTGATCAATATTTTTTGTGATTTGTGCTTGACTCTGATGCTGTTTAATGATATACTATAAAATAGGTGGAGAGTACAGGAATAGCAAATGACAAACCAGAAAGGTATTGAAAAGGAGTGGTTTGTGGTATGACGAGGGACGATTCTGGAATTACCAATGTCGTGGCAGAAGTCAGAACCCATCTTATAGATTATCTCAAGGAGAAGGGAATAGAATTAAAGAAGAACGGCACGTTTAGCTGTTTTATACCGGACTGCGAACATACACATGAAGATGCCAATCCGAGCGCCGGTATAGTTCCGGGAACAAATAATGAGGTCTTTCACTGTTTCAAATCCCAGATATCCGGAGACATTTTCCATGCTGCACATTTTCTGGAAGGCTATCCAATACACGGGAATGAGTTCTATACCCAGACTCTTCCTTATTTTGCGGAGAAATACGGAATTGAGTATGAAACCTATTTTTCTGATGCCGAATTAGCCACTATTGACAGAAAGAAAGCATATATGGATGTGGCGCGATATGTATACAACAATCTGAATGAGAAGTATATAGAGGATAGAGGGTGGACCAAAGAACAGCTGGCTATTTTTATGGTTGGTTCAATAAAAAGCAAAGCCCACTATATAGACACAATGCTGAAACTGGGGTGGAATGAGACCTTCCTCAATGAAAATGGTCTTCTTACCCCCGAGATATTCAGCAGAGACAGGTTGATATTTCCAATAAAGAACCGGCATGGAAGTGTCATAGCATTTGCTTCCAGATGGATGAATTATGATCCTGATAATCCCGATGCATCCAGAAAGAAATACTATAATAGTGCCAACAGTATTATATACAGGAAGTCGCTTACACTGTATAATTTGAATAATATCAGAAAACATACTGACTTTGTGTGGATTTTCGAAGGATACACCGATGTCATAACTGCGCACATACACGGCATACAAAACTGTGTTGCATTAGGATGCAAAACTCTGACCGATGAGCACATGGATCTATTAAGATCCCACAGCATAAATAAGATTATTCTATGTCTTGACGCAGATGCTGTGGCGGATGTGGAAAAAGCAATCGAGAATGTTCTGTCGCATTCCAGGGATTTTCATGTGAGAATAGTTCAACTGCCCAATAAAAGAGGATTTTCTGATCCAGATGAATACATAAGGAAAATGGGTGCAGCATCTTTTACAGATCTTGAATGTCTTTCTCCATTTAAATGGAAATTAAATAATTCCAATCTGAATGATGAAAGGCTGGGTATTAATTATGATCTTGCTAAAACTATGATAAACGAGATAGCAATGGAGCCGAGTTCTGTCCAGCGCCACGAGATGATCAATGAATTATCCAGGCATACAAATGTTCCGCTTGATGCTATAGAAAAAGATGTGAACATGAGGCTTAACGAACAGGAATTTCAGAAACAGGAAAAACTTATGGATATTGCAAGAAGGGCAATGAGAGAGATAGATCACGGAAGAGATCCCAGAATTGTCTTTGAAGATTCAATAATGAAGATGAAGGATGTTGAAAAACAATACAGATCTTCAATAGAAACGGAAGATGATTTTTATCTGACAACAATAAATGAGTTGGAGGAGAAATTTAAGACACAGGAAGGATATGGAGGCCTGGATATAGGTTACCCACTTCTTACCCAGTATATGGATGGTCTTCAGGAGGGCGTTGTAACTGTTGCGGGCGTTCCCAATATAGGAAAGACGACATTCCTCCGAAATATAGTCTACAGAATAATAACCAAGCATGATAATATCTTCTGTCTTTATATGTCAATTGACGACAGCCTGAATAAAATGCTTCCCGCAATGGCTGCAATGATTTCTGATCTTTCTATAGATGAAGTAAAACACCCAAGGGACAGAAAAATGTTTGATGATAAGAAAAAGAAAGAAAGATGGCAGAGGGCGTGGTCAAAGCTTCGCGAAATGAAAGACAGGTTTGTAATAAAAGATGCAAGGGATGGCACAACACTTGATGATTTGAGACGACATATTGAATGCTATAAGGAAAAATATCCAGATAAAGAAATGGTTGTTCTTCTCGACAATTTTCACAAGCTCACAGATTACGGAAAGGGATCGGGCGGAATAAGGGAGAAAAATATACTATGCTCCAAGAGAATTAAGGATTTTACTGTTTATTATTCTATACCGATAGTTATGACAGTGGAACTGAGAAAGGTTGCTCCCGGTGTGAGGCCGACCACAAGGGATATAGCCGAAACTGTGCAGATTGACTATGATCAGAATGTGTGCTGGCTTCTATATAGTGATTTCCACGACAGAGGAGACAGATCGTCTCTTTTCTGGAGTAATGGATATGAGGATCCCAATACTCATTCTGTGATAAAGATGCCCATATTGGAGGTTACTCTGGGGAAAAACAAGGAGGGAAGTTTTCACGGAACGCTGTTCTACAAGCTTGATCCCCACAAAAGCTGGATAGAGGAAGCTACTGTTGCTGAGATGTCAAACTATCATCAGATCAGGGAGAGACAGATGAAAAACAAAAAGTCGATTCCCAAAGATGTAGCACTGGATGATGATCTTATAATGTATAGGGGGTATTGAATAATGAATTTTCACATAAACGATATTACACTTTATATGGCATGTCCTTTGTGGTATCATTTCAAAAAAACTATTACGCCCACTGACCCGAATGTTCGAAGGATTATTTCGAGGGCTGTAAAGACAACGCTGTTGTGGTTTTTTGGGAGACAGCATGAACTTGCAATGGGGAATGTTGATTTAAGGGATTTGGCATATGTCTGGGAGACTTATGTAACTGAACATCTTTCCGGTCTTATCGAAGCGGAAAGACTGACGAAGTTGTATGCAAAAAAGTATAGTAGATATCTTCTAACCAAAAGATCCACCAAGACTGTTCAAAGAATAAGTGATGAAGAATTAGAGATTTTGAAGGAGACGGCGTGGGGGTGGAATGTAGTTTACAATATTTATGACCGGTATAATGTTTCCAACAGAATGAAACTGCCGAAACTTAGAATTACGGAAGTAGCTGTCCCGTATAAGGTGGGGATTGGAGATGATAGTATTACAGGCGATATCGATCTGGTCTTTCTTATGGATAACGAAAAAGGGAATAAGAGATACTATATAAGCAAGATATGGACAAAAAAGAAACCTCCACTGGAATTTCAGGTGGCTACTGACATTACATTGACCATGATGGCGTATGCACACAGATTATCCGTTAAAATGAAAGAAACAAGGATCAGATTCTTTGATGTTGTGCATGATACATTTATTGACACCACAAGGGATGGGCTTGATTTTAAGATGGCGCTAAACAATATTATTCCTCGTGTTATAACCGAGATAAAAAATAATAAACCATATCCGCGCTGGGGTTTCTGGTGTGCTTTAATGTGTGATTTTCAAGATTATTGCATAAAACATAAACAAAAATTGCTTCTGCCGGAAAAAAGTAATTGACAAATAAGGATTTAGGTGATAAAATTATAATAAGGGGGTGAATATAGTGAGTATAATTTTGACAGGGGAAAATGGTGAAACCATACTCGAACTTGATGATGATGGAAATGTTTATGATGAAAAGGGAAAACTCATAAGTTCCGTGAATAGAAATGAAGTGGAAATTGGCGGACTCACATTAAGAGGAAACAGTAATGAGGTTCAGATGGAAGAAGGACAGAAGAAAGAAAGTAAAACTGACACTGGAGTACCTCACTGAAAACTACGAAATAAAAAATATAAAAAGGACGCCCAGTGAGGTAATTGTAGTGATGAAGAATGGTATTAAAGTAGTATTCAGAAAGGACAATGAAAATGAGACGATCTGCAGGGATTGATTTTGATAATATTCCGGAAGATGTTTTGGAAGCGATAAGCAATGTGCTGAATAATGCATCACTGAGAATGAAGTATTGTTTCATACACTATTGGAACCACGGGAAAAATCTCGCAGCCATAGCAAGGGAGTTGGGAATAAGCCAGGAAGCCGTGCGGAAGCTCTTGCGCCGATGTCACAATAAAATAAAAAGAGAGTACGAGAGAAATATGGCAGTGCGCGACGGAAAATATACTGTGGCTCTTGAATATATAGACGGAATGAGACTTGTTATGCTGGGAGATGAACCAAGCAATGAGAATACTAACGGTTGACCCCGGAAGCCAGATAATGGGGTACGCAATTCTAACTGATAAGAAAATAACCGATGCGGGATTTTTTAAGTTTAGGGGTAAATGGTGTTATCCCAAAGCATGTGAGATTATCGAGAGTTTGTCCGATATAATAGAGAGTGAATCTTCATTATTTGATGCTTTAGTTACAGAGCGGTTTTACAGAAGTGGTGGCAGGGGAGCAAATGTAATAAGTGAAGTGCGGGGCATTATAATGGCAGTAGCAGCATTTTTTGACATACCCTTTATTGATATGCATGCAAAAACAGTTAAAAAGATCCTTGGTCTCTCTGGAAATGCGGGGAAGGAAGACATTAAAAAGCTGGTTATAAAATCAACAGGAAAACTGATTGGAAAATCGTTACCATATGACGTATATGATGCTATAGCAATTGGTTTGGCCTATATCAGATCTCTTTGACTTGAAAAAAAAGGGGGCAGTTGTGTCAAAGATAAAGATCATGATCGTTTCTGACGATCCCAATTTACAGACTGGATTTGCAGGAGTCGGAAGGCATATAGCCGACTGGTTTTATAAGAAACCCGAGAAGTATGAGGTTGCATATTTTGGATGGTTTCACAAGAAAGGCGTAAAACAATATGATATTCCGTATAAATTCTATCACTCAGTGCTTGATGCAAATGGAGCTCCGCACCATGGTGATGTTTACGGGGGGAGATCCCTTGTATATGCAATTGAAGATTTTTCGCCGGATATAGTCATAAGCATAGGCGACATCTGGATGGTTGCCCACATAAAAGACCTTCCCAACAGACAATCCTTCAAATACATAATGTATCTTCCCGTGGATGGAGAACCCTATCCAATGGCATTTATGACTCAGGGAGTTCAGACTGTTCCTGTGTTAAGTGATGCTGATGTTGTAGTTGCATATGGTCCATTTGGAGCAAGAGTACTGAGTGAGATAAATGGAGTTAATGTTACACGGTGGATACCGCACGGTGTAGATACAGATGTATTTAAGCCTCTCTCTATACCAAAAGATGAACTACGCGCTAAACTTTTTAATCTTGAGGGCACAAAAGACAAAATCAGAGATGGTGATTTTATAGTTATATGTGTTTCCAGAAACAATCCAAGGAAACAATGGGGTATAATGGCAAAGGCGTGGAAATATTTTGCAAGAGGAAAGAAAGATGTATGGTCATATTGGCATGTTCCCCTTGATGATCTTGCGGGATGGAATATCTATGAGCTGGTTTACAGATATGGGATACGTGATCGTGTAATACTCAATACTAACCTTCATGTCGGCGTAGGAGTCAGCGATGAGACTCTGAATGAGATATATAATTGCGGCGATTTATTTGTTATGCCGACAGCAGGCGAAGGATTTTTCTGTCCTGCCCTGGAATCTATGGCAGCAGGACTTCCCGTACTTGTTACTAATTACAGCGGCCATGTGGATTTTGTCAAGGGATGCGGCGAACTTATAGATCCTGATGAGATAGTTCCCGAGATACACACCAATATAGGAAGAGCAATAGTAAATCACAGAAAACTGGCAAAAGCGATGGAAAGATTATACTCTGATAGAAATAAACTTAAAGGGATGTCAACAGTATCAAGAAAACGTGCACTGAAATATGACTGGAGTAACGTCTGTTCCAGATGGGAAAAACTGGTTGATGAAACATACTGGGAAGATAAGAAAATTAAGAGACCGAAGAAAGGCTCGACAAAAAGCATTGTATTTATCTCACATTATTATGATCCTCCATTTGGCGGAGCAGAATATGTAATGCAAGATGTTTTGCCGTATCTTGCAGAAAAGGGATATGATGTAAATGCATATTGCTGGGGTACAAAAAACTCAACGTATACCAAGAACGGAGTTAAAGTGTTTACTGCATCCGGCAATAAAATAGACAATAGCATAAAGGTTGCAGATCTGTATGGATCGCTCTCTATAAAGGACTTTGATGCAGTTATCACTCAGTTGTATCCTTCATGGAATATAGTGGATATGGCGGATGAGGCGGGTGTGCCTTCTATATTGTGCGTACACAGTACGAGTGAACATTTTGCCCGTAATTGCTACGAAAACTGTCCGAATATGTCTATGACTCTGGGTAAGATAGAATTCTGTGATATGAGATGTGCATCCGTGAATAATATTTACAAAACAAATATTATAGGGTTTGAGAAGGCATCTGAAATAGTGAGCAACTCGGAATTTACAAGGAATCTGGTTCAAAGATGGTACGGAAAAGACAGTAGAATTATATATCCGATAGTAGACAGGGGCCCAAAGGAAGTACAAACCAGAGTTGGAGAGTATATTACTTCAGTAAGGACGAATTATCTGAAAGGTGCAGGCATAATATTTAAACTCGCAGAAATGAATCCGGATAAAACATTTTTGATTGTTGGTGTTACTGATAAATATACAGCAGAGAGACTTAGACTCTACAAAAATATTATGTATATACCATCTGTCTGCAATATGGACGAAGTGTACAGAGTTACAAGAGTTCTCCTCCATCCTGTCTTTGAGGTTGAGACGTTTGGACGGACTGTTTATGAAGCAATGCAGTGGGGGATACCGATAATTTCATCGGAGCGGGAATTTATCACCACACTTGGCGAAGATAAGATAAAATATGTAAACTGTGATCCTACCTATTATAAAATAGATGAATGGCAAAGAAAACTGGACGATGCATGGCACATAAAAAATGTTGACTACACTTCCAATATTCTCTACAAAAGTCTCACTGGCTACGATTGCAGGGAAGAATATCTTAAAATGGTGGAGGAGGTTATCAGATGAAAGCTGTATTATATGATAAGGATACAGGGAAAATAAATGGTGTGGTAAGAACGGGAACCGGTCCGCTGCTGAAGTGGTCATCCAAAACGAAAGTTATTTTCGTTGATGATGAACATTCAGTTGATCCGCTTTCTATGGTTGTGAAAGATGAAAAGATTATTATTCGGGAAAATACTGAAACAGACGTAAAAGAAGAGAGTTGCAATGCAGATGACTCTAATATAGGTATTCCCGTGTATATGGACAGGAAGAGGATAGTTTACGCGGGAGAATACTATCCCCCCAGAATAATAGGAGGCGGAGAAATAACCATAGAATATCTCATGCGATCTATGGAAAGGGAAGGATGGGGAACTTATGCGTATGTAATACATCCCGAAAAAAACATTGCGGGGCTGGAAAATTATAGAGATGTTATAGTGCGATCCATCAGTTCCGATCTTGCTTTAACTGACTTTAGATCATTTCTTGAAAAAGTTAAGCCCCATGTTGTTTTGACTACTCCCATCAATCTGGACCTGGTCCATGACATAATTATGCCAACGGCGAAGAGCCTAAATGCAAAGTTTGCTGTATATGAACAATTTTATACAACTATAGCGAAAAATCACAATCACACAAGAATGCTTGAGCAGAGTGTGGCGGCTAATCAGTACCAGAAAATAGGAAAAGACATACTCCTGAATGCTGACATAGTGTTGGTTAATTCCGGATATTCCAAAAAAGTCATGAGATACTACCAGAACTATGAGGATAGCATAATTTTTGAACCGCCCATAGAATTTGATCGATATGTTGCCAAAGACAGAAATCCGAAATATGTTACTTTAATAAATCCCGATGAAGGAAAGGGAGGAAGAACTTTTATAAATTTGGTTAAGAGTCTGCCGCATATAGATTTCAAGTGTGTTTTAATGAAGAAAAATGAGAGTATATATGATGAAATAGTGGAGCTGTCTTCGATGGTTTCCAATTTAAAAGTGGAAAATTTCACTGATGATATGCGCTATGTATACAGAGATACTCTGATTCTTTTATTTCCCACTGTAATAGATGAAACATATGGGAGATCTATTCTTGAAGCTATGGCCAACGGGATACCGGTTATTGCGAGGGATGTCGGCGGAGTGAAAGACACGCTTGGCGGAAATGGAATACTTGTAGACAGAGATGAGCCGGATGATGAATGGATCCGTGTTACAGATAACTTATTCGGAGATAGGTCAAAAATAGAAAATCTCTCCCGGAAAGGTCTTGAATACATAGATTCCTTGAGACAGCGCGACTTTGTCGGCGAATTTGAGAGTATTGTCAACATAGATTTTTCTTGTGGAGACAGCAAGTCTCTGCCGTGTGATGTGGTGATAGACAGAGACATGGATAAAAGAGAAATATTGACTTTCTCAATGAATTTCCCCGGCGTGGAAGACATATTTATGAATATGAAAAAAATATTTAAGCTAGAACACAGAAGAGTGGACACAGGAACAAGGGAAATTCCCGATAAATATTCTGTAACAGTAAATCCCGAACTTATAATGGTTGGCGGCTGGGATGAATTCTATCCTTTTGCATTGCGGCGTCTAAGAAAAAACTTTCCGGAAGTTCCCATTTATATATGTTGGGCATCCAACCTTCTGCAGATGAATTTTTCCCGGGAAACCCTCTTATTCGGCGAAGTTATCAACGCATACAGAGATGGAATGATAGATGGTGTTATGGTGTCAGGCTCCGATATGGCGAATGTCTTCAATCTGTTTTTTGAGGGTAATATACATTATCTTCCATTATTTATTGATGAGGAACGATATATTAAAACATTGAAGAAAAAATCGAAGAAGTCGCCATGGATTGATGATGACACATTCGTGTTATCGTTGTTTTGTTCCGCCGGTCCAAGGAAAAATATACATGCGCAGCTGGGCGCGTTGAAATATCTTGAAGACATGCTTCGTCCGCACGGGAAAAAGCTTATGTTATACACAAATGTATTATCCCGGGATGTGGAATTTGCAAAAATTAATCGGTTTCTGGCTGATATGGTTGGAGTAAAATATAGAGATGTGGGGTGGATGGAAAAGAGTGAATATATGGACATTATATCGCACGATGTTGATCTTGGTCTCCAGGTTAGTTTAGCAGAAACATACGATTACGTTGTTGCAGAACATTTGATCATGAGGAAGCCATGTGTGGTATCCACAGCAGTTCCTGTCGTGAATGAACTGAATATACCAGATCGGACGAAAGAAAAAATGATCGTAGGAAATTACAGTTCTCCCAGAGACATTGCCGAAAAATGTTATGATATACTAATCAATAATGTTCTTAGAAACGAGATGGATATGATATCGGCAGCGCTAATTGATGATTGTCACAAACGAATGGCAATCATCAAAGAAATAATCGAAAGCAGAATGAGGGGAGGGAAAAAATGAGTATTAAATCTGTACAGACCAGAGAAATAAGATCTATATCCAGAAAGAGATTTGGTACTAATCTGGTGGACTGGAGGAAAACTCTTTTGCTTCTGCCTCCGAGGTATTCAATGTATACCGGCAAGGGATGTAAGGTTGCCATCATCAGCAGCGGTGTGGAATCACACACAGATCTTCGTGTTGAGCGACATATCGTTATGCTTTCGAATTATATTAAAAGGTATTATTTTAGGGAAAGGGTGATTGATTTCACAGGATATGGTACATTCGCTGCCGGCATTATAGGAGGAAGGTGTCACAGTTTCGGAGTCCAGGGTATAGCACCAGCATCAGAACTCTATTCTATTGCAGTAATAAAGCACACGGGACACGGTAAAGGTGAAGACCTCACCAGAGCGCTGAGGTGGTGCTATGAAAATGAAATGGATATAGTAGCACTCCTTGTAGATGTAGAAGAGCCAACAGGTGCGGACATATCTTTGATAGAGCTGATGGCAAGACAAAACAGGACTTTAGTATTTGTAAACGGAAAGGAAAGAAGGACAGTGCTGGATTCAGATCCTAATTGTATATCTGTAAGAGCATGCACTGATTTAAGAAGACTTATGCCGTGGAGTCATGACGGGATTTATGGAATGGTAGACGCAGGAATTCACATTTATTCAACATGGAAAAGAAACACTTATGCAAAAGGTCCGCCGGAAGCAATAGCAACACCGTATTGTGTAGGTCTCGGAGCACTTTACAAAACAGGGAATACACACATTACGCCGAAGGCAATGCGGGGAATACTGTATGATCTGGCAGAACGCCATGAACGTGAAGGATATAGAGGATTTTTCATAAGGGAGCCAAAATGAGGGGGGTGAGATGAAGATGTATATTGAACAGTGGCACATATTTCTTATCTATATTAGCGGCCTTGAGGTCGGTTACTTTCTGGGAATAGTAACGGCCGTTATAATATTCTTTTTCAGCAAGGGATGGGATAGTCAGACAAAAGAGAGATTGCGAAATATCTCGACTGCCCGTCAAAAGGTTAAAGAATCTTTTCCAGCTGATATTATGGAAGAAGATAGAAGTACATCAACGCCGATTATTATTCCTGCAATAGACACATCCACTATAGATAGCAAGATTGATGCATCAAGTGATACATCAGAAGCAGGTGTTGAGGATGCCGTGAGAAAACTGAGGGAGATGAAAGATGGAAAATAATTTGGAAAACAATTCGGAAAACAATTTCATTCATCGGAAACAGGAAAATCAGGAAAATTCGGTTCTATTTTTCGGAGCATGGGATATCGCACAATCTTACAAATGTGTTGATGAATCTCTTTCGAAGAGAGGATTTTCAGTGGTACACATACCAAAGGACAGATTTATACATGAACACGGCATAGACAATTTAAACAAAACAGTAGAAAAACTCTGCGATATACATGAACCAAAATTTTCGTTGATATGGAAACAGGACAACAGAATGCTTTCAACGCTGGATGTTTTCAGCAGGAAGAATATTCCTGTAATGGTCTATTCATGGGATGATCCTCACCATATCGATATAAATCCTGATGCTATAGAGTTTTCAAAAAGATGTCAGTGGACTGGTTCATGTTGCTCAGGTTCTGTTGAATATCTTTTGAATGAAGGAGTAGTGAATGTCCATTGGGTTCTCCCCGGATTTAGTCCCCGGTACCACTATTATGAATATTCACCCGATTATCTATGTGATATATCATTTGTTGCAACTAATATATATGATCCAAGAGAGTATCCGCATGTTATGGCATCGCGGGCCACCATGGTTCGACTTGCGACCAAGTACACAAACAGCATCAAAATATACGGGCGCGGGGAAGGCCACATGGGCTGGTTGGACAAAACGTGGTCGGATCCGGAGATCAAGGATTTATACCGAGGATGGATAGACTACAATGATGCACATCTGGTCTTTTCGAACACATTAATAAATTTGAATTCACATGTCCGCCCTGATGGATACAAATATTTGAACGAGCGGGTGTTTCAAATACTAGGTTGCAAGGGATTTATGCTCTGCGATAAGGTCAGCGGCATAGAAGAGATATTTGATATTGGCATTGCTGGTGAAATAGAGGTATATACCAGTATTAATGATTTTGAGGATAAGGTAGCGTTCTATCTGAAAAATAGGGATTATGCATCTAAAATAGCCGAAAGAGGTTACAAAAAAGTCATGGATAACTATACATGGGATCACTTTGTTGACAGACTACTGAAGCACTACGAGGGACTAAAATAGGTTGATTTTCGCTATTTTCTATGGTATAATAAAGTTAGAGGTGATACAAAAATGGCTATAGGTATTGATGTTGGAACTATGAATATTTTGGCTGCTAGAGAAAAAGAAGGAAAAGTAGAAATAACCATGGAGAGAGATGCCTTCTTTGATATAGAATTAGCAGATTTTGTGGAAAATTTACTCACCAAAAGCGGAGTAAATTATGTTAAAGACGGAAATAAACTTTATGTTATCGGGGACAAGGGGATGAAGTTCAGCAATATATTCCACAGGGAGTGCAGGAGACCCATGAAACACGGGATGCTCAGCCCACAGGAAAAGAAAGCATTTCCTATAATAAAGCTGATAATATCTGCTGTTGTTGGTGAACCCCGGGAAGAGAATGAAAAGGCAATAGTATCTGTTCCGGCAAATCCTCTGGACAGAGATGCTGATGTCGGATATCATCAGAATGTATTAATAGAAATACTGAAATCGTTAGGGTACAATCCCAGTACCATAGTTGAAGGTCTTGCCATAATTTATTCAGAACTTGCTGATACAGGATTCAGTGGAATTGGTATGAGCTTTGGTGGCGGGATGGTTAATGTATGTTTGGGTTATTTATCTGTGCCCATATTCAGTTTCAGTTTTGCGAGAAGCGGTGATTGGATAGATCATCAGGTTGCACAGGCAGTGGGCGAAACAGACAGCAGAGTTTGTGCAATAAAAGAAAAAGAATTGGATCTCACCAAAGAACAATCAGGAGATATATTAAAAGGCCTACATGTATATTACGAGACACTTGTAAAGTACACCGTAGAGAATCTCAAGAATGAATTATCTAAGGTTGAGAGGTTACCACAGTTCGATGATCCATTACCAGTTGTGGTTTCTGGTGGAACATCGCTCCCCCAGGGATTTACAGGGTTAGTAGCAAAGGAACTGGAAGATTTTCCCATACCATTGGGCGAAATAAAGAGAGCATCTGAACCATTGTATGC
>Ga0180301_10000788_pt1 | contig 24771 bp, 27 predicted proteins | sample GuaBasSediGuay16_FD_121797 | JGI IMG/M metagenome (GOLD analysis project Ga0180301, IMG submission 121797) | Subseafloor sediment microbial communities from Guaymas Basin, Gulf of California, Mexico - Guay16, Core 4569-2, 12-15 cm | ecosystem: Environmental > Aquatic > Marine > Hydrothermal... | reverse complement strand
TTTAGCTAGAAGCTACTTAGAGAGTTTAGCTGAATACTATAGACTTTTAGCTAAAGGTGTTAGAAAAGAAGATGCTAGGTTTATTATACCTCAGGCTATTAAAACTGCTTTAATAATGACCGTGAACTTAAGAGAATTGCTTCATATAGCTAAATTGAGACTGAGTAATACGGCTCAATGGGAAATAAGAGAACTTGTGAAAAGAATGGTTGAAGAGGCCAGTAAGATTGTTCCAGAGATAACTAACTTAATTAAGAGTTATAGAGAGTAATAATTATCTTATAATTTGAGTTGCTTTTATGTAGTTTTCGAGCTTTTCTACAATTTCTTTAATACTTCTTTCGCCCAGTATCATAGGTCTATTTGATATGAATGCGGGGAGTTCTTCTGCTTTAAGTATTCTAACGCTTCTATGTTCATATACCTCTGATCTACAGTCTACTAGAGCTACTACCGCGTCGACCCATGTACCTAGAATAAATTTATGTAGAAATGTAGCTGCTCTCTTGACTTGGTTTACTGGGTCTGTCGTTAAGGGTCTTACTCCGTGGCTTGTTTTAACATACCACTGGTCATCTTTGACGAAAAGCGTTCCTCCAGCTATTCTCTTTACTTCAATAGCAAAAACTCCTGTAGGTCCCACTACTACTGCATCTATATCTCCTGCGTCCTTAATGTAAACATTAAAGAATACATGGTATCTATCTGGAAGTCTAGTTAGTTCTTCAGCTACTTTCTTCTCACCTATTATGCCACTTGTATAGCTCTGAATTACTTTTAGTCCTACTATTATCGGTATTATACCGACTATTACGGCCAATAGCAGTTTAAGTGGCTCTAGTTCCTGAAAGGGAACAGGTATAAACAATACGACTATTGCGAAGCTACCTATAGATGTTATTGCTAGGACAAAGAGTAGCTGAACCAGTTTGTCGACTGGTATTTCTGCAGGCTTGTTGTATACTATTACCACGTATAAATAGTAACTCGGAGGAAATAAAAACTCTTCAGTAAGCTTTTTCAGTCTTTCGCTTGTAAATTGATTTTTAGGGCAGGTCGGCGTCGCTCTGTGGACAGCGGAGCTAAGTAATTTAAATAGATAGTGCGTTAAGTGAAGGAAGTAATATGAGCAGCTACGAGGCAGTTTTGCCCGCATTGTCTTCGGCTGTAGCTAGCGGAGCTGCAGCAATACTTCTTAAGCACAGTACTAGAGGAATTAAGCCTATTTTAGTGAACTACATTAAGGCGGCTGCAGGTAGTCTGACGCTGGGATTAATTGTATTGGTTTTTGCTTGGAGCGAGCTTGTCTCAATAAGTTTGAATGACCTTATTTTAGTGGCTTTCATAGGCTTAACAGGACCCTTTATTGCATGGTTTCTTTACATAAAGGCTCTCTCGATAGGAGACATTAGTTTAGTACACCCTATAGTAAACACTTACTCGCTTTCAGCAATGTTATTTAACTTTATTTTACTTAAGTCTCCTATTAAAATAGAGCACGTAGCTGGAGCACTGTTTGTCGTAATTGGAATAAGGCTTCTCGCTGAAAAAGGTAAGAGGGGTAAATTTCTCGCCCCAATGTTGCTTGCTTTAGCTGTTTCGCTTATTTGGGGGCTTAATACTGTTTTGTTTAAAATAGCTTTGGCTAGAAGTGGGCCTCTAGTACTTTCTTTTCTTCGAGTATTCTTTGCTTTTATTTTCATGACTCCCGCAGCTTTAGGACAGTTGAGTGGAGTTAGCATTAAGTTAAAGTATGTGGGTTCGGCTTCTTTAGCTGGTCTTGTTTCAGACTTTATTGGAGTTTTTCTGTGGCTTCTTTCACTTAAATTAGGTGAAGTTTCTGTTGCTGCTACTATATCGGCTTCATCGCCTATATTCTCGGCTATGTTCTCTTGGAGTATTTTCGGCGAGAAAATAAGTAGGAGGAGGGCTCTTGGAATAATTTTGACTGTAGCTGGTATTTGTGTAGTATCTGCTACCTGAAGTCAAGTATTTTGATTTGATTATTTTCAATTATTTTATTTAGAACCCTATTATACCATTTTAAAGCCTTTTTAATGACTTTAGGATATTTTTCTAAATTAATGTTTGACTGCGGATAGGCTAATACTTCTGCTGACTGACTGTCTTTTTCGCGTAGAGTAGTTCTTTTCAGGTATTTTGAGAAGAGGTAAAAGCTACAGCAGTCTGGTGTATTGTCTATTAAAATAGGTTCTTTACAGGTAGCTATTTTGATTCCTATTTCACGTGCTATACTCTTTATTTCAAGAAGCTTTTCTTTTCTGTAGCTTAAAGGAGGTTTTATTATTTTCGAGTATGCGCTGTAGGCGTTCCAGTGGAGAGTGTAAGGTGTTTTGTCTAGTGCGTGTTTTTTTGAAGAGGTTTAGCAGATCTATGTTTGTTCTTAAATACTCTACAATAACATGTTTTATATTAGCGTTTTTTAGTTCCCGGAAAGCATCTTCTATTACTTCAGGTATATCGCTTAATCCGGGGATAAGTGGCTGATATCTAAATACTACGGGTACTTTTTCACGAGAGAGGTTTTTAGCTAAGTCTAATAGTTCAGTAAATGAAGGGGCTTTAGGTTCAAGTTCTTCTATCTTGAAGGGGGAAGCCGAGCTAAATTGAACTACTAGTAGATTTCTTGTCGATAGTTCTTTGAGAACTGTTATCCAAGGATCTTCTGCTATTAGTGTGCTTTTAGTATTCACTATAATCGGGTACTCGTGTCTAAGAGCTACGCTTAGCACTAAGTAGCTTACTTTATGTGTTTTCTCTATTTCTTGAAAGGGATCGACTAGAGTGGAGAGTCTAAAGGGGTAAGGGTGTAAGTTATATTTCTTTATTCTCCTGGCTACTTTATTGAATAGTTTAATGTGCTCTTTTATAGGTCTTGGCGCTGTTTCACTTAAATACCATTTTCCATAGCAGTAGACGCACCCGAAGCTGCAGCTAGTGTAAGGCTCTATTCTGAATATAGAGTAGCACAACGAGGCTATGATTGGAGAAGGCTTAATTACTAAGTCGGGGTGTTTCATTTCTAGTTTTCTAGAGGAGTAAGTTGATATATTGTTTGCTTTCGGAAAACTAGATTTAAATATTCTTGTTCAGTGATAGTGAACAGATGTTTATAAATTCTGTAAACCCCTGGTAGACTGGAAGTATAGAAGAAGACCCGGATTACTCTAAGTGGCTTAAGAGGAAAGTAAAGTGGGTGCCTTCGGAAGTAAATACTATAGTAAGCTCTATTAGAGATGAAGGGACTCATTTAAATTTCATAATAGGTCCACGGCAAGTAGGTAAAACTACTGGAATTAAAATAGCTGTAAGCAAATTATTGAATAAAATAGATGCTAGAAGAATATTCTATTATAGATGTGATCTTATAAGTGACTACAAAGAATTACTTGAAGTTATTCAAAGCTACTTAAGGCTCGCTCAAGCCTGGGGTATTAAGGAATCAAAAGTAATGTTTCTAGATGAAGTAAACATGGTTAAAGAATGGTGGAGAACAATAAAGTATCTAATTGACACAGGGGCTCTCAAAAATGTCAACATATTTTTAACAGGATCATCTAGCATGAAGTTACTCAAAGAAACTGAAAGATTTCCTGGCAGAAGAAGATTAGGCAAGGACATATTCTTTCTTCCTCTATCTTTTAAAGAATATCTACAGGTAGCTAATAGAAAGCTTTACAGCGAAATTAAGCATACTTTGATTAAAGTAAAGGCAAGAAATTTAAATGAAGTACTAGAAGCATGTTTATTCATAGAGCCTTACTTACATGAACTAAACAGGGTTTTCTTAGAGTATATCGAGTGCGGAGGATATCCTCTCTCCATACTAGAGCGCTTTGGAGAAGAAAAAGGGGCTTCGGAAAGCTTACTTGCTTCAATTAGATACGATGTAGAGAGAGCGGGAAGAAATATAGGAGTATTTAAAGATATTTCAACATATCTTCTTCAAGCAGCACCGTCTCCTATTTCATTAGTAAAATTGCGAGAGAGGCGGGAGTAAGTAAAGCAACGTGCCAAGAATATATTCAGCTTGCAGTAGATCTATTTCTCTTAATCGCCTTAAGATACATAGACCCATACAGGCTACAGCCAGTTCCTAGGAAAGAGAGAAAATACTGTTTCATAGATCCGTTTATTTACACTGTTTTCTCGGAGTGGTGCGACGTCACTATTAAAAAGGAGCATGTAGTTGAGGCAGCGGCCATAGCCCACATACTGAGGCTAATTGACTGGAGGAAAGTATACGAGAATACAGTCTACTACTGGAGAAATAGAGCTGAAGTAGACTTAATGGTGAAGGTCGATGGAAAGCCGCTGGGATTCGAAATAACATGGAGTCCTTTCAAAGAAACAGTATCAGCTGTAGGCAAGATAAAGGAAATAGTCCTCTTGGATAGAGAAGAACTAGACTTAAATAAGAGAAGAATTCCTCTTGTGCTTTTTCTTCTAGTAGCAGAGCTAAAGAACATTAAGTTCAAATAGTTTTAAATACTCCGTATTTGTGGGCAGCCCTATATAAGGCAATAATATTTTCTACAGGAACTTCTGGCTGAAGAGAGTGACCAGGGCCTAGAATAAGACCTGTCGGTCCAAGTTTCTCTATTCTCTCTTTAACTTCTCTCACCACATCTTCTACAGTACCAAAAGGCATTGTTCTCTGAATAGATATTGTTCCGTCGAAACACAGCTTGTCTCCATAAAGTTCTTTAAGCTTATAGACATCCATGCACTCGGGCTGAACAGGGTTCAGTATATCTACACCTATTTCAACTAAATCAGGTATAATAGGCTCTATCCAGCCATCGCTGTGAAAAACAAAGTATGCTCCTCTCTTGTGAGCCAAATTTGCTAGTTTAACGTATATCGGCTTAAGATACTTTTTCCACATAGCTGGAGAAATAATCATTCCTTTCTGCATACCCACGTCATCTCCATTAACTATAGCGTCTACACCAGCATCAAGAAGAATCTTAGCCTGCTCTTCGGCTATCTTATATAGTTTGCTAAGAATATACTCTACTTTACTCGGCTCAATGATCATTAACTTCAAGAACTCATTAAAGCCTGTAAGCTTCCAAGCAGTCTCAAAACACTGTAAAACACCGCCGTAAACAAAGTAGTCTTCATACTTATTCTTGAACTCTACTACTCTATCGTAGTCTTCTTCTCTAACTTCGGGCCAAGGATATTCTTCGAGAGACATGTGCTGAAGAGGATACTTGCAGTAAGTATATGTGTGAGTTTTCCCAGGAACCCATATTGTCTCATAGCCGAAAATACTTCTCCTAATTTCTTTATCGCCCATACGTTTAACGACATAGCCTTCTTCCTTCCACTCAACTTTGCCTTCAGGCTCAAAACCTCCTTTAAGCCCTATACCAGTGCCTACAATATCTACTCCAAGCACCTTTACTAAGTGATCATAATCTTTAACACCTAGAGCTTCCTTAAGCTTCTCTAAAGGCTCGGGCCTAATTCTCAAAACTAGAGGAACTCTATCAGGTACTTCGTGTTCTACAGCCCTAATGCATCTTTCTCTAGGCTTAAGCACATTTCTATAAATAAACAAGCATTTATAGAACTACTCGGCTATTTCTTCAAGTATCTTGCCTTTAGTTTCTTCACCCAGCAGTATTATAGCGAAACCAGCTATCCAGTGAACTAGTGCAAATACAGCAAAAGCCCACACTAATTCTTCTCCAGCAATAACCATTAAGTACCCGGTTACAGCTGGAGCCAGTATACCAGCTATTCTACCAACACTACTTGCTGCTCCAGCTCCAGTACCTCGGACTCTTGTAGGATAGAGTTCGGGAGTGTATGCGTAGAGAATAGACCAAGCACCCAAATTAAAGAAGGATATAACAATACTACAGAGCAGAATCGAGTTTATGTCATGTGCAGTACTCATTACCAAGCACGCTAAACCAGCTATAATCAAGTAAGTCGATAAAAGAGGTTTACGGCCAATTTTATCAAGTAAAAGTACTGCGCTATAGTAGCCTGGAATTTGCGCCAACGTAACTATGAGAGTCCATTCAAGAGTTTTTATTATCTTGAAGCCGAGTTTGCTGTAGTATATCGATGGAAGCCATAGAAAAATTCCATAGTAAGTATATATGAGCGAAGACCAGAGAATCCACAGTAAAAGAGTCCTATGCCAGTATTTTACGCTGAATAGTTCTTGAAGAGCCTTAATAAAAGTCAATTTAACATACTTTATTTCAATATATTTTAAATTGTTTACAGGAAGACCTAAGTTTTTTAAAACTTTTTTAAGCTCGGGAATATTTTTCTTTTCAAGCAAATATCTTATAGACTCTGGAAGGTGCTTCACAATAAAGGGGAGCAGAGCTAGAGGCGCGAGAGCTATGCAGAAAGTAAGTCTCCAACCGTAGGCTGGAATAATAAAGTATCCTGCTAAAATATCTGCAAGAACTCCCCAAACCCAGGCTGTTTCAGTTAATCCAACAAATCTTCCTCTATATTCACTAGGAATATACTCCGCCAAATATACTCCTGGTAAAATCAGTGTACCTCCTAATCCTACTCCAGCTAAAATTCTCAGTAAAGAAAGTGTAGCAGGATCTAGCGCTAAAGCATTCATAGCAGTAAAAAGCGAAGAAATAGTGACCATAATAATTAAAGTCTTTTTTCTACCTATAACATCAGATAAATAACCTGACATTACTGCACCAATAAACATTCCCAAAAAACCTGAAGCTAAAATTATTCCAGTTACAAGCGGATCTAGTTTCCAATCGGATTTAATTACAGGTAACGCTACTGAAATAAGCATAATGTTCATTGCTGCAAGCCCATAGACAGTAAAGCATATTACTAGAAGCTTTATGTGAAAAAGTCTAACACCTGTTTTCTCGAGATATTCTAGTAGAGCCATACTACGTAAATAGTGTACACAAACTATATTAAATCCTATTTTAACGATTTTTCTCTGACTAGACAATAGTTAAGAACTATTAGTAGAGTTTTCTCCACAGCTTCACTTGAACGATTTCTTCTTTAAATGATTTACTTAAAGTAGTTTTAGAGCAGTTTAAAATTAAGCTGCTTTAGTGAAGAATTTAGGTAAGTCCTTAACATCTACTTTGCTTTCAACACTTTTTGTACTAAATAAAGGAGCTATAGGCAAGTATATTAGGAGAGTAAATAAAGTTAAGAGCATTATGTATGCTGTTTTCTATCAAAAGCCGCGAAACAATATTTCTCGTGCATTTAAATACCTGTTAAATTTAACGAATAGCTAAAATACTTCTAGTTAGAAAATAGAACTTGTGAAGTCTGTTAAGGAGTATGTAGAAAAGGCTCGTGAAATTAGGCGTAAGCGTGCTGACTGGAATTTTATTAATAGTCAACCAGAACCCATTAAAAGCGCCCTAATATACTATATTGAGACAGGAGACTTCAGAACAGCTTCTAAACTAGCTGGGCTACAAGTAAACGATTTCTTGGACTTAGCCTATAGGGCTAAAATACCAACAGTTACTTGATACTATTTAGCTAAAAGAGACAGTATTTTCTCACATATCTGCGATGGAATAGTATTTCTGTTACTTAAATTAAGAACGTACAGCTCTACATCACTTCTCCTCTTAATAGATCTCGCGAAAGGATCTCTATCAGCTTTAATATGGATAGTAGCTACTACTGGTTTCCCGGAGTCAAATGCCATGAGAACAGCGTCTTTAAATTTTCTCAAATAAAGCTCCATAGGCCCTATTTCGTCAATACATATTACGTCAGCTTTCTCGACAGCCTTGAGTATAGCCTGAACACCTACATTATTCAAGTCATTTAAGTTAACAGTATATTTGCCTACGCGAGGACCAGACTTAAACTCTACGTGAGCTAACCATCCCTCACGGTTTTCGAGAAGATCTCTTATCTTGAATCCAACTCTTCTGCCTCTTTCTCTTACTTCGAATGTAACCATGCCTCCTACAACATAGCCTCTTTTACTAAGCATATCAGCTATCTTGTAGATAGCTGTAGTTTTACCGATACCTGGTCTACCTGTAATAAGGAAACACTTCTTGTTCACACCAAAGAATACGCGGCAGAAATATAATAGCTTACAGTTCACTCCACAACACTTTTGAAGAAAGTTTCAAGAATATAGTGATGAATGGAGTAAACATAGTAGTATTTGTTACTACTTCTAGTGAAAAAGAGGCTTCCGAAATAGCTCGTTATCTTGTAGAAAAGGGTCTAGCTGCATGTGTTAACATAATAAAAGATATATCCTCAGTCTATGTTTGGAAAGGAAAAGTAGAGGAGAGCAGAGAGTGTCTTCTAGTAATAAAGTCTAGAATAGACTACTTCGAGGAACTAATTAACGCTATAAAAGAAAAGCACAGCTACGAGGTTCCCGAAATAATAGCTTTACCCATTATAGCAGGAAATAAAGAATATATCGACTGGCTGAATAGCTCATTATGTTAACACTTAACTATTTTAGTTCTTTTTATAGTTATTTAAAACATTCTAATTACAGTATTCCATGATATTATTTTCTTAGGTCTAGGTAAATCTTTATGATTTATTTCCAAGAGTTCTTTATCTTCAGTTAACAGTATAGCGTGATAGTAGGTTGCTGTAGCGTAAATTACTCTATCAAAGTAGTCTTTAATCTCCGCTTTCAGTAAGAGATCGTCAGCTATTTTCTCTATAGTAGAGTTAGTTAAAATTGTTTGATTTATATTACTATTTAGGAGAGCCTTAAGACCTTCTCTAAATGCTTCTAAAAGTATTATTTTCTTTGAAGGATTTTTCTTGCATAATTTAAGTATAATCCACTTAGCTTCAATTACCGATACAGGGTTATATAAAACTGTATAGTTTTTGAGTAGTAATGGAAATAGTTTATCGTAGTCTTTAAGCTTTATTTTTATTCCGAAGAGTGGAAGAAGATACATAGTGTCTAGAACCAGCTTATCCATAAATTTCTTCCTCTTTCTGAATTTCTTCACTTAATTTTTCTGCTTCTTCGGGACTTAGTTCAATAACATGTTTTTTAATAACTTCTTCTATTGTTGGAATAGGCTCTATTATGAGTCTTCCTTTCTCAACTATTGCTTTGACTTTGCCGCCTTCTTTAATACCTACCTTTCTTCTAACTTCTTTGCTCGTATAAATTTCCCCCTTCTTTCCGACTTTCAATATTACTTCGGACTGCAAAGTATTCACCGAGAGCACTAGTTGTCTCGGAGATATAAATATTCTGAAGCTATCAAAGTGTTAATGCTGTTTTGTTTTAAGTTTGACTAAATATTTGAAAGTAAGTAATTTCCATATATTTCTTGTAAATATAAAATTTATGTTGTGTATCTATGAGTAGTATTTGCTAGGCTTTATTACTTATTATTTTTGATAATAGAGTATTTTAATGTTTTGTTTCGAGCATAATAGCTTACCCAAGTTTTTCTGCAGAAACATGTCCACGTATCATAGGGCTCTGTGTCTGCTTTAATGCCTTGGCCTAGTACGTAGAAGGATGTAGAAGACTCTATTTTTGTTTCATCTATAGCTAAGTATTCTTCTTTGCCTGGAGTACACATAAGTATAATGTTTATGGGTTTTCCCTCAAGTTTTTCTACTATTCGTATTGGAACTAGTGTTTTTTCTTTAAAGGGCTTTACTTTATCTACTTTAATAGTGTACTCTTTATCAGTTTTCTTTACTATACTTACTTCGCCTACTGCTACGGAAGAACATGTGCCGTCTTTGTAGCATAGAGTTAGGCTAGCGTAAGGTTCTTTAGAGTCGGGGCCTGCTGAACCGTTTATTAAGACATCTATGTTTTGTAGATTATTGTAGAGAACTTTATGCGTGTGTCCTGTAAGTGTACAGACTATATTAGTGTTTTTAAACACCATTACCGCGTGAGGATACCACTGGTCGAGTGGGTGGTGAGCCACAATTATTTTTGCTGAAGGATCTTCAGTTAGTCTTCTTTTAAGCCACAGTAAGTCGTTTAGTGATAGAAAATAGTGGCTTGTACCTGGTATTACTTCTTCTTCGCTGAAAGTATCGAAGGCTATTATCTTGAAGGCTCCTGCCTTAAAGCACCATAGTCTTTCGCACCACTCGTAATAGTACTGGCAGCCCGGGTCCACATCGTGGTTTCCTTTAACCCAGAGCATATTAGGGAGCTTATCTTTCATATAGTTCCAGGCACAGCTAAACCAGTTTTCCTGGACTGAAGGTGATCTATATTCGCCAGAGCCGTTTACGATATCTCCTATAAGTATTGAGAGAGAAGGATTACATTTAGACAAGATATCTACTATTTTAGCTGGATTAGGTGGAACAGAGTCTGTGAAATGAGGATCTGCAAACCATCCTAACATTATTGGGTGTAATTGAACGAAAGATGCTGTTAGCTTTGATAAAGAGTCGATAAACATTTTTCCTTTGCTGTAGTCTCCGTGAATACACCAAAGCGATGAATCTACATATACTCTAGCTTTTTCTTCAACTGCAATAAGGTCTTCTATTATTCTATATTCGCCTGTAGGTACCTTAAATAATCCTCTCACAGAGTGCTTAGCTAGCTATTATTTATATAACTTCGGATAGAGCACGTTATACATCTTTGTGTAAACTGAACTAGATAGTGTTCGAAGAAGAGCATACTATTTTCTGCTTTCAGAACTTTGCGAGAAGCGGCGTAGATATCTCTTAAAGCATATGGTGTCTTTAGTAGAGCTAGTTTCGTGGAAGAAACTAGATCCGTGGAGAATATTTTCTGACAAGAGGTATAGGCTTAATTTGTTTTGCTTTCTGCGAAATCTTATATAGTGCCTTGGCGTATATTCTGCCGAACTCTGTTAAACATACTTGTTTTTCTCTGCCTGCGTGAAGCTTGTATACTAGTCCTTTTCTAACTAAGTCGTCTATCATGCGGCTGTATCTATTTTTCACGACATTGTCTCGCGGATTTTCTCCACACCACTCTATAAGGTCTTTGATGGCGTTCGCTTTTCCTCCTTTCTCGTAGAGAGTAATTAGTATTTTCTCGGCGAGCCACTTCTCGTTTTCGTCGAGAAGCTCTAATCTTTCTTCAGGAAGCATTAGCTGCAGTGGCTCTAAGCCGCGTTTATTGTCTTTTTCCTCAACCCATTCTTCGAACTTAGGTGTACCGGGCTCAGGTATGAATTCTCCTCGCTCTATTGTAGGCACTACGTATAGGTATACTTTAGGGTGCATGAGCGCGATAGTAGTGACGCAGGCAACCATTTCTGGAGGCATCGATGTTATATCTATATATACTTCTCTGCCTTCACTTACTTCGCTGTGTACTAGCGGATATAGCTTAGAGAAAACGTTTTCGAAGCTGACGGGATTTACTTTCACTGGCTGTGGTCTGAAAAACGAAAGTATTTTGTACAGTTTTTTAGCATTTCTGCGTGATACTGCGCCATATCTGTCTTTCTTCATGTCGTAAAGAATGTATACTTTCTCTATCGGTTTTAAGCGTCTCAAGTACTCAAAGCCATCTAAGGCCAGTGTGGGATTGAAACAGACGTATAGCACTACTACGACCATGGGGAGCACTCAGTTAAAGATATATTCTTACGGTAACATTCTCGCATTATACTAATATATATTTTTCTGACAGTAACTAAAGTCTCCATAACAGTAACTATTTTGTGTGACTATCACCTTGGGTTCCTACATGGGATAGTATCAGAAAAATGTGACTATCTATGGTGGAGCTGTTTCTATCACAGGTATGCGACGGCATCACTTTTTTATGATTTTCATTAGAATTATATTATACTTTCAGTATACTCTCTCTCGTGAGGCTTCAAGGGGCTTTCAGAGAAGATGTAGTGAAAACTGATATCAACATGGTTTTAGATAAACTCAGGCTAGTTTACTTGAGGCGTAAAGCTAAAGCCTTAATCAATGAAGAGGAAGTATACCCTGTCCTTAAAGTTAAAAACAGGAGGATTACTGGTCTTCCTATTAGGCCTAGCAGGCTTAAAGTACTTGAAGTTATTCCTCACTCGAAGAGAGTTCTTTCAGTTGATGCTGGACTGAAAATTCTCTTTGACTGCGGTACTTTCAAAATTATTTTAGCTAAAGTAGCCGCCGGAATGTGGGTTGGTAGAGAAAAAGTGCTGGAGCCAGAGCCTATTAAGAGAATAACTCTTGTATGGGATAAGTTTGAGGCAGCTGAGTGGCTTCTCCGCGTAGAAATAGAGGCTTTGCTGAGCATAGTTCACTTGCTTAAAGCGGGAGACTACTGTATACTCGATAGATGCTTAATGGCTGTACCTGCGTTCCGTAAAAGCACTAAAGAGTTTTTCGAAAAACTAGACGACACTCTGAGCAGTAGAGGAGCTATACTCGTAGGAGTATCTAAAGCCAGCCAGCTGAAGCTAAATACTGGAGAAAGCCTCATAGGGTATCTTCTACACCTCGCCGACAGGAGGCTTAGAGGAGTACCTTGGTACTACTACCCTATTTTCAGGGAGTCAGAGCTCCCTCCATGGTACTTAGGTAGCATATGTGTAGCTAAGCTTGATCCAGACGTAGAGCATGCTTTCAGAATAGATATTTCTAGAAAAGCTCTAGCTTCAAGAGACATAGGAGATATTCTCGGCGAACTAGCGTATCTGCAGGATCCTGCTACACCCGGCTATCCTTACCCAGCTAAAGGAGTGCACGATATGACGAAAATCGGTGAAGAAGAGCTAGAAATGGAGAGAATGCGTTTTCTCGAGCTCCTCGACGAGGAAGGTTTACTGAAGAACTTTATTGCCGATGTCCGTAGCGTGACTTTCAAGGAGCGCTACTTGTGGAGGAGGTAGCTATGAAAGTAGGTGTTGTAGTCTGGGCTGAAGGCACTACAGTAAAGTTCAGGATAAAAGAAAAGGCTCTAGTAGAGAGAGGACAGTTGCTAAAAGTAGACACTAAGTACGCTAAATTCATTTTAAGAGTCTACGACTTTAAGCCCGAGAGCCTGCTTACTCAAGCCGAAATAGCTAGGCTCAGCAAGAAGAAAGAGGATGGCGAAAACATCGAGATATACGACAAGGGCTTAAGGCTCTATGATACAGCGCTAGCAACTATTATTTGCCAAATAGACTCTGAGGGACACGTCCACGGACCCACGACAGTTCCCCCTCTTTTTAGTGAAGTAGAAACTCTTAATAAACACGACTTAGAGCAGCTCCGCTTAGATACAGGAGACCTTCCGATAGGGTACATTAGAGTAGGCCATAAGACGTCAGAAGCTATCGTCGCGTTAGACGGAGCGAAAACTATACCTCACCATATACTAGTCTGCGGAGTCACTGGCGCAGGTAAAAGCAATCTAGGTAAAGTTCTAGCTTACTCAATTATGAGAACTAAAGGAAAATATAGCCTCGTGCTCTTCGACTGTGAAAGCGAGTACTTTCAGGGTGCTAGTCCAGCTCAGCTAGGACTTGTCCACGCGCCTGAAGCAGAAGACTACTTGCTCTACGTAACTCCCCGCGTACAGGAGCCGTGTAAACTGAAAGTAACCATAATGTATAAGGGAGCTGAAATTGAGCGCAGAGTAGAAGCTTATCCCCTAGCAATAGGCTATGATCAGCTTAAGCCAGATGACTTTACTCTAACAGGAGAGTTTACTCACCCACAGGAAGAACTGCTCTGGCTAATATACAGGCTCAGGAAAAGAGACTGGCTTAGCTTCCTCCTAGAAGCGCCTCCAGACATGATTTACCGCTTTGTAAAGAAGCTTGCCGCTAAAAACACTATAAATACTCTTAAAAGAAAGCTAAAACACTTGCTAGGCTCGGGAGATATATTTGTAGAAGATGCTCCGCCATTCAATACTCTTGACGCCATAATAGGGGCTGCTATGAGAGGCTGCGTTGTGCTAATCGATATACCTTATGCTACTGAAGGCGAAGAAAAGCTTTTGGCGACAGCAACAGCTAGAAGAATATTCGATACATATGAGAAGCTGAGAAAACATGCTCCCGAAGACTGGGAGAAACTCCCCTACGTACTTATAGCAGTAGAGGAAGCTCACAGATACTTGTCTAAAACAAGTCTTACTTCAACAGGCGAGCTTAGAGAAAACATTTTCTCAATAATAAGTAAGAGAGGAAGAAAATACAAAGTAGGCGCGCTCTACATAACGCAGATGCCCGGAGAACTCATAGAGCCCGTGATAAGACAGAGCCTCACTAAAATAATACTCCCGCTGCCCACTAAGCCAGACTACACACGCATAATAGAGTATTCGCCTTATTTAGATGAGGCTTCACAGGAAATAAAAACGCTGGATAAAGGAGAAGCACTACTAGTATCGCCTCCCTCTGGTATAAGGTTCGCTGTACCGATTAAGGTGTTCTCGTATGAGGAGCTAGTAGGAAAGAGGTTAAGTGAAGAAATAGCATCTAGGTATACTCCTGCGCGGAAAATAAGGCGATTTAAACCTCTCAAGAAAATAAACGAGGAGGCAGTAGTCTTAAGCTAATACCTCAAACTTCTTGAGAACTACAAACCCGGCTTTTGGAAATAGGCTGTAGAACATTTCGTAAGCCTCATTAATGTCTATTTGTAGTTACTAATAGGTTTGAGTATTAAGAGGGAACTTAAGTTAAAGGAGTGGAAGGAGGCTATAAAAGAATTTGACAGAATAGTTAGCTTAATTGAAGATATATTAAGAAAGCGTGTAGACCCCTTTACGGTCGATATCTCTGAGCTTTTAGAGAAAATGCGTTTGCTTTTAGAAAAGTACGGCGATGAAGTTCTCCTAGTGGATATTGAGGCTTTATGCAAAATAGTTGACTTGATTAAGGAGCAGGAAGAATGGCTTCAAAATGAGTCTCTTGTTTTAAGTCTCGGTCCATTCTTTGCTTTAGCGAGAATAAAGCAGATGAGTGTTGAGGAAATAGCAGAGAAATTCTGCGCGTCCTGGACTCCTATTGCTTATAGAGACCAAGCATCTATTTCTACCTTAATGAAGGCTTTAAATTACTTAGATGCACTCAAGAAATTTCCTAAAACAGTAGATTTCTCGCTTAGCAGTGAATACGAGCTCGATAGAAGTTCCTTGAATTTAGAGTTTTTAAGCGACGAAGACTTTAGAGAGAAGCTTGAGACTTTAGAGAAAAAGATTAAAGAAGTTCTTGAAGAGAAAGAAGAAGTTGACTACTGGGATTTAGTTATCGACAGGAGTTTTGAGCGGTCTTTAGAGAACATGATTATTTTATCTCATTTATGTAGCAGAGGAGTTGTTTCAATTAAAATAAATCCTCTTTCAGGAGAAATAAAAATAATGAAGCCTCGCAGAAAAAGTGAAAATTATTCTGTGGCACTTGTATTTAATTACGAGACGTGGGTGAAGAAAATTGCCGAGAAAAAGAAAACTAGAGAAAAAAGTTAAGCGCTTAATAGCGGTTCTCTTCTTGAGAAGCAGAAGCAGACCAGGCGTCAGAGGATACGAGTTAAGGAAGCTTCTAGGAGAAAACTACATGGAAGTAGTGAGAGCAGCTCAAAGAAAGCTAGAAGACTTAGGACTCGAGATAAAAGCAGTTACCGACGACGGGAAAATACTAGATATAAGTAGCGAGGAAGATTTTAGTGAAGCTCGCTTCGTGTTAGTTGTTAGAGAAGAGCTTAAGCCCGAGGAACTTAAGAGCTGTGGCTGGAGAATAGACGATATTGCTGTGCTAGCTACAGCCATAATCTATATTCTCTCGCTCAGAGGAAAAGCTCCTAGAGAAAATATAGTGAACTTGCTTAAAGATAAAATTCCTGAATGGAGAGTGAATACAGCGTTAGATAGGTTCATTAAGGCAGGCTATCTTGAAGAAGAAAATGATTTACTCAAGCTAGGGTGGAGAACTTACGCTGAAGTCAACTTAGAGAAATTGATGACGTTATTTCGAGCTCCGAGTGAGTAGTTTGAGGTCTATTAGCCATCTCCAGAGAGGCTTAACTTCTATTTCTCTATTATCTTCTAGTATTTTGTCTTCTTGACTCCAAGTAACTATTACCAGTTTTTTGCATTTAAGTTCTTTTGAAGCTTTAACAAGGGTTTTTACTTCTCTTTTCCATTGTTCTCTATCATCGTATCTCAAGTAGTATGTAACTTGTATAAGTTGTTTAACTTCACCTTTATCTACTATAATAAAGTCTACTTCATTATCGTTAATTTTATAATAAAATATGTTTTCGTTTTCAATAAATCCTCTTTTTCTAAGCTCCATGAAAACTAAGTTTTCTAATAATTGACCTTGCATTTCGGGAGTAATTACATTGTATACTCTAGCGAGGCCATTATCTACGACATAGATTTTTGGAATACTTTGCTCAACTATTCTTAGCGAGTAGGAGAAGCGTCTTAAAGGGAAGGCTATGTACGCGTCGTTCATATAGTCTAAGTAGCTATAGAGAGAGTTTTTGCTTATTCTAAGTCCTAGAGATTTCATGTAGTTAGCTACCTTATTAATTGAAAAGTATCGTGCAAAACTAGTGAAAACTATTTTGAAGAATAGTTTAACAGTATCTATTCTTCTGATCTTATATCTTTCTACAATATCTCTATAGAACATTACTTCCGCGTATTCTCTTAATATTTTTTCTTTTTCTTCTCTGAGAATTACTTCAGGAAATCCTCCATATTCTAAGTATTTTTCTGCTTCTCTTTTTATAGCTGCTTCTTCTCTTGATGAAAAATACTTGCCTAAGGGCAAATTTCTCGCTTTAAGTACTTCAGTAAAAGTAAACGGGAAAATTTCATAAACTACTGTTCTCCCCCTTAAAAGAGACGCTATTTCTTTAGATAAAAGCCTTGAAGAAGATCCAGTTATGTAAACCAGTATTCCTTCTCGTTCAACAGCTCTCTTGACAAAACGCTCCCATGAATCTACTTCTTGAATTTCATCTAGGAATAAGTATACTGGTTTTTTACCTAGAATTTCGCGAGAGACTTTAAGTAGGAGATCTAAGTCTTTTAGACTAGGAGGATATATTCTATCGTCGTCTAGAGGAAAGAAGATCGAGGGACTATCTTTCCTAATTTTTTGATATAGGTAAAGTAGGTAGAAAGTTTTGCCAGCTCTTCTAGGACCGACTATAGATATGGCTTTCCTAAAGGTGTAGTCTAAAGGCACTTTGAGTTCTCTTTCTATAATTTCTTCTTCTTTTTCCTGAAATTCCTTTATTATTTGACCTATAGCGTATTCTTTGCTCATTTGTTAAGTATAAAGGGAAACTTTCTATAAAATATTTCCCTCTATACTGGAAACCTCAAGTTCTCTCAGCTCACCATTTTCTAAGATAAATGTTTTTTCTGCTATTGAAAATATGCGTTTTCTATGAGAAGCTATAATTATTTTTGTTTTACTAGAGATTTCTTTAAGTAAGTTAAGCACAAGAGACTCTTTTTTAGAGTCGAGGTTCGCTAAAGGCTCATCGAGTAGCAGGTATTTAGGCTCTACTACAATAGCCCTAGCTAAAGCTACTAGCCGCGTTTCTCCAGCTGACAGTTCACGCGACTTTCTTTCTAGTAAATGCTTTATGCCAAGTGATTCTGCAACACTCAGCACTCTTCTTTCTCTCTCGCCTGCAGAAATACCTCTAATTTTAAGCGGATACTCTATATTTCTGTACACCGTGCCTCTGAACAAAAAGGGTTTTTCGTGAACATAGATTATCTGCCTGCGAAGCTCAAGTCTCTCTTTTTCATCTACACTCCACAAGTCTTTACCTAATATAATGATTTTTCCTCTAGTTGGCTTAAGTAAGCCTCCCATACATTTAAGGAGAGTAGTTTTCCCGGAGCCATTAGGTCCTACAATAACTAATATCCTTTTATTAAATGTAAATGATATTCCCTTGAGAACATATTCTCTACTGTACTTGAACCAGAGGTTTTCGACGATAACTGCTTCTTTGCTGGCAGCTTCAGTTAACTGCATTTATTTTTCACCTATTGCTCTTATCATGATAGTTAGCAAGACTATTACTACTATGAAGACGGCTCCTAGATTTAATGCTTGCTCAAAGTTTCCTTTAACTACTTCAAGTGCAATAGCTGTGGTCATTACTCTAGTGTAGCCCCTAATATTGCCTCCGAGCATTAGTGCTACGCCGAGCTCTCCTATAGCTCTATTAAATCCTATTAGAATAGATCTTACTAAGAGAGGAAGTCCTTCATGTAGTAAAGCAAAGTAGGCTTGACTAGAAGTTGCTCCTAAAGCAAAAGCTGTTTCAAGTACATTTTCCTTTATTCTACTCAAGCTATTTGACAAAACAGACACTATTAGCGGAGTAATTAACAGTGCTTGACCAATTGAAATAGCTAGAGGTGTGTAGAGGAGTTCTAGGAAGCCGAGAGGCCCTGATCTAGATAAAATCATGTACAGGCAAAGCCCTAGGACTACGGTAGGTATTGAGACAAGAGAATTGAAGATATCTAGCAGTACTCGAGATAAACGGGTCTTAAAAACTGTTAGTACTAGTGCCAGCGGTATACTCCAAAGTGATGCTAGCAGTGTTGCTAGTCCAGAAACAGTTATTGAGCGTAAAACAATAGAAACTAGTTCATTCATAGCTCCCTTCCGCTAATAGCTCCCAGGCTTTCTCTAAATAGCTTAGCGGCTTCGATGAAATAGGGTAGAAAAGCGGTATCCCGTAGTCTTTTACACCGTAGTTAGCTATCAGCTTCTGTGCTTTGCTCGATTTAAGGAATTCTATGAAAAGAGAAGCTTCCTTCAGCTTGCTAGATCCTTTAACTAGGTATGCGCTGTAAATATTGAAGAGTATAGTGTCTCCTGAAGCAAGTATTTTAAGTTCTTTTAGCTGCTTTTGAAACTTAAGGAAAGTACCTATATCCGATAAAGTATAAGCTTTCTTTTCATTAGCTATCATTAGTGTCTCACTCATACCAGTACCCGACTCAATGTACCATTTTCTTCCATGGGGGTCTAGGCCCGCTTTTTTCCATATTATGAGTTCTCTGACATGAGTTCCCGAGAGATCTCCTCTAGAAACAAATAGTGCTTTGCCTTTTTCGCCGGCTTCAAAAATTCTCTTAAAGGCTTCCACTGGATCTAGTCCAGCTATGTGGGCTGGATCGTCTTTAGGCCCTACTATTACGAAAAAGTTGTAGGCGAAAATTGTTCTGTTGAATATAACTCCTTTCTCAATGTACTTTTTCTCCAAGTTTGGAGCGTGGACTAGAACTAAGTCAGCGTCACCTTTCTCGGCTCTCTTCAAGGCTTCTCCACTGCCCACTGCGACAAAATTCAGCACTATATTTGAGTGTTTTTCCTGAAACTTCTCTGCCAGAGCGTCTAATAGTCCGGTAGCGTAGAGACTTGTTGTGGTTGAGACTATTACAACTGTTTTTCTCGATAAGTAGAAGTACTTGTAGAACATGTATGTGGCTAAAATGGCTACAATTACTACTGCTGCTAAGACCAGTATTTTTCTCGACATATCGTTATCCAATATCAGACAACGATATATATTATTTATTAATCCAATATGATATAAGGCTGAAACACTATTTATAACTGTGGAAGTATTAAATGAGCTTCAGTTTGAAGTAGACTTAGTAGTAAAGCTTAGAGATAAAATTATAATGAATAAAAGTACTGCACTACTTTTAAAAGCTATACAAGAGAAAGGGTCTATTTTAGCGGCTTGTAGAGCGCTAAAAATACCCTATTCACGAGGGTGGGAAACAATAGCTAGACTTGAAAGAATGCTAGGACTAAAAGTAATTGAAGCTAGCAGAGGAGGAGCTAAAAGAGGAGGAGCTAGTTTAACTGAAGTAGGAGAAAAACTTCTTGAAAAGTATTTTGAAAAGTATAGAAAACTTGTAGAAAAAGAAGAAGCTATTGGCGAGGCGAAAGCACCAGACTTAGTTTTAGCAGGAAGCCATGATCCGATACTCGAAGAAATAATAGAAAGCTTCAAGGAAAAATGCCCTGAATTAGATATTGAAGTTTCATGGATAGGTTCAGCTGGAGGACTTGCCTCACTAATGCTCGGTGAAGCAGATATTGCTGGAACACACCTCTACGATGAAGAAACAAAAACATACAACATACCCTTCCTCAAAAGATACTGGCTTGAAGACAAAGTAATAGTAATAAAAGGATTTGAAAGAAACCTCGGCTTCGTGTACCATCCTTCAGTTAAGTTCACTGGAGTAGACGACATACTAGAAGGCAAAGTTAAAGTAGTGAACAGAATACTTGGCTCGGGTACTAGAACATTCTTTGATCTACTATTAAAAAAGAAAGCATTAGAAAAAAATATAGATCCTTACTCAATACCAAAAATAGTTAAAGGCTACAATCTAGAAGTAAAAACACACTATGATGTAGCAAAAGCCATACTAGACGGAAAAGCCGAAGTAGGATTAACTCTCGAATACATCGCCGATAAATATGGTCTCAAATATATACCAATTCAGTGGGAGAACTATGACTTTGCAGTACACTTAAACTCGCTAAAAAAGAAATATGTTAAAAAGCTGCTAGACTATCTAAAATCATCTAAAGTGATAAATACTATCAAGGCGGCGAAAGGCTACCGACTACCATTTAATTACAGCAAAATAATCTATAAGCCCAACTTGACTGAGTGAACTAACTAAATACTCAGCATTTAGAAACATGATGCATAGACTTATAAAAATTTATGAAGATATAAGAGTGCATGGATGAGCGTTCTTTTCGTGACAAATTTAAGAGAACATTTAATATAGTATTTACATCGCATGCAATAGAAAGTTTATTAAAAAGATCGATAAAAGAAGAAACAGTGTTAAATGCGTTAGATTCGCCTGATAAAATCTTATTGGATGTCGAAACCAAGTACTTAATATTTATAAAAGAAACTGGACTCACAGTCAATAATTGTAGTTTGTGACATAGAAGAAGAAACTTATAAAGTAGTGACAGCATATAAATCCTCTAGAGTAGAGAAAATAGTATCAAGAAAAATTAAGAAAAAGCGGTGGGTGGAATTATGAAAGTACGTTATGACAAAAAATATGATATTCTCTACATAGATCTCTATCCAGAGAAAAAGGCTAGTGAAACAGTGCCGCTAAATGATGATATATATGCAGACGTAGATGAGAATGGAAACATAATTGGATTAGAAATTTGGAGAGCATCACAAACAATAGCAAAGCCAATCGCGGAAACAATAGTAAAAGAAATAAAGAAAGCACTTAAGCAAAGGCTCATAGAATAATAGCAAAGATCTTCTGTCAAGTTTAAATTTATTTCCTTTGATATTAATCAATAAAAGAATAGCTAGCTAATAAATTGAAGACTTATTAGATTACGAATTTTTAAGGGTCTTTAAAGGAAAGCACATAAATTGTAAGATGTTAGTGTTTTCTAAGGAGTTAGTGGTCGAAAATAGGCTATTACTTTGAGTACTTTAAGGTTAATGTTAAAGTGAGTCTAAGTGTATTAGTTAGTAGTGTCTAGTGTTTTAGACATGTTTACTCCTCTCGTAAGAAAACTTATTGAGGAACGAGGGTTTAGTGAGCTTACTCCTCCACAGAAAGCAGCTATACCGCTTATATTGAAAGGACATAATGTGCTTATAGTTGCTCCCACTGGAACAGGTAAAACAGAAGCAGCAGTAATTCCTGTAGCTGACTTAATGTTGCGTGAAGAGCGGAGGCCTGGAGTAAAGCTAATTTATATTACTCCGCTGAGAGCTCTCAACCGCGATATTCTTGAGCGTATTGAGTGGTGGTTTAGAAAGCTAGATTTCCGCGTAGCTGTCCGCCACGGCGATACAAGTGCTTCTGAGAGACGTTTCCAGGCAATTCACCCGCCAGATGTGCTCGTAACGACTCCAGAGACTTTTCAGCTTCTTTTCCTCGGCAAGCTTCTCAAAAAGAGTCTTCTTTCGGTTAAATGGGTTATAGTAGACGAAGTACATGAAATTGCTTCGAGTAAAAGAGGAGTTCAGCTAGCTGTGCTCTTAAGGAGGCTGACTAGGCTAACGGGAAGCGAGCCTCAGATAATAGGGCTTTCAGCTACTGTAGGCAATCCCAGCGAAGTAGCGGAGTTCTTAGTGGGCTGCGGCAAAGAATGTAAAGTAGTTTACGTACCGGTAGCTAAGCAGATAGAAGTAAGTGTCGAGTACCCTAAGCCTTCTCGAGGAGACGAAGAAGAAGCAAGTAAACTTTACTTGAGGCCGGATGCTTTCGCCAGACTAAAGTTCATTAAGAAACTAGTCTTAGAAAACAGAGCTGTTCTCATCTTCACTAACACTAGACCTATGGCAGAACTACTTTCCAGTAGATTTAAGCTATGGGACCCTAATCTACCTATACATATTCACCATGGAAGCCTATCTGTTCTAAGTAGGACGAAAGCAGAGAGAATGCTGAAAACAGGCAAAGCTAAGGGAATTATATGTACTTCTTCGCTTGAACTTGGAATAGACGTAGGGCACATAGATCTTGTCGTGCAGTATAATTCGCCGCGCCAAGTATCGAAGCTAGTACAGAGAGTCGGTAGAAGCGGGCATAGAATAGGTGAAGTTAGTAGGGGAGTAGTTGTTGTACAGAATACTGATGATGCTTTAGAAGCACTAGTCTTGAAGTATTTTCTAAGTAAAGAGAAAATAGAGCCTATTCAAATACCTGATAAGCCGTTAGATGTGCTTGCACATGAGTTACTAGGCTTGATTATAGCTGAAAAGAAAGTAGATTTAGCTAAAGCTTACCAGTTGTTCAAGGAATCTTATCCCTACAGGAATTTAGAGCTGCCTGAGTTTATGGACCTAGTATCTTTTCTCGAAGAAATTAGGCTAATTAGAAACATTGGAGGAGTACTCGTGCTAGGCGACAGAAAGTACGCATACAAGTATTTCTACTCGAATTTATCGATGATACCTGAAGTAAAGCAGTATATTGTAGTAGACGAAAAAGAAAAACTACCTGTAGGAGTACTAGACGACTTCTTTGTAGCACACTACTGTGAACCTGGAGTAAAATTCATTATGGCAGGTGCTCCCTGGAAAGTAAAGCAAGTATTCGAAGACACAGTGTACGTTGAGCCTGAAGAAGACTACACTGGAGCAATACCCAGCTGGATAGGAGAAGAAATTCCTGTTCCATTTGAAGTGGCACAGGAAGTAGGTAAAGTAAGGAAGCTTACGGAAACTCTTGCTCAAAAAGGATTGAGCTTAAGTGAAGTCGCCGAAGAAATCGCGAAGAAGTATGGGTGGTGTAGAGAAATCGTCCGTGAAGCTATTCGAGATGTCTACGAGATAGCTGCAAGGAAAATACCTGTACCTTCTCACGACACCATAGTAGTAGAGAAGTTCAAGGACATAATAGCAGTACACATGCACTTCGGAAATAGAGTAAACAGAACTATTGGACGCTACCTGGCCTATAAAATATCAGAGCTCTACGGAGTAAGCGTACATATAGCAGAAAAACCCTACGCAGTCTACATTAGGTCTAAGTGGATTACAGCCGAAGACATAGCAGAAATATTCTCAAAAATAAGCAGAGAAGACTTCATTAAAACCCTTGAGAAAGGTCTGCCTGAAAGCAGGTTCTTTAAGTGGAGACTGACCCAAGTAGCCAGAAGAATAGGTGTCGTAGACCCCGAAGTTAGACTTACCCAAAGCATAATAGATAAACTAGCTTCAGCACTCAAAAATACTCCAGCTTACCGAGAAGCCCTCAAAGAAACTCTTCACAGAGACCTCGACTTAAATACAGCACTTAAAGTAGTAAACAAAATAGCTCGCAAAGAAATAACAATACACATTGTAAGCGGACCTACTCCGCTTGCTCAGCAATCGCTGCTCTACGCAATTGAGTCAATGGAGCCAACAGGACTAAAAGACAGAAGAATGCTAGGCTTCCTCATATTCAAAGCAAAAATACTCTCAGCTACGGTAACAGTAGCCTGTCTATCCTGCGAAGAATACATAGAGGAGAAAAAGGCGCTCGAAGCAGAATACAAGCCATGTCCAATATGCGGATCAGAAGACATAGTTTTTAGCCTCAAGTCTCCCGAAGAGCTTTCCAGAGACATAGAGTACTATCGAGAAAAACCAAAAGCAAAGAAAAGCAAAAAACTAAAAAAGATAGCTCAACTCTACAAAAAATACGGAATAAAAGCAGTATATGGGATAGCAGCAGGCTTCACATTAAAAGAACTATCACAAATACTCAAACAACAATACACGAACACAGACGAATACCTAAAAACACTATACATAAACCATAAAAGAAAACAACTAAAACAAGCTAATCTTTCACATAAGCTATGAGCTTCTGCTACGTATCGCCCATAGCAGTAAAACGCTACAAGTGTTCCTATAAAGTAGCCTATACAGGCCATAAATATCTTCCATACCAAAGGATTTAATATCCCACCAGGACGGTAAAAATTCTGCAGAAATATAGCCTACAGCTGCTCCAATAATACTCAAGATAATACCTATGGCTCCACTACCTATACCGATGAGATAAACAATAAATTCGCCAATAATCATGCCAACTAATGCATTAATAATAACACTTAAGTCTCTATTTATCCGGTAACCAATGATTCCGCCTATAGAAAAGCCGATAATTCCGCTTATTTTACGGCTAAATATACACATGAGACTCCTCTCTCATCAATGAGTCTCAGAATCTTATACTTCTAGTCTATTATTTACTCTCTTTGAATAAAACCGCAGCCGCCGCTTATTCTCAGTGTTTTAGCT
>Ga0180301_10000787_pt1 | contig 24816 bp, 28 predicted proteins | sample GuaBasSediGuay16_FD_121797 | JGI IMG/M metagenome (GOLD analysis project Ga0180301, IMG submission 121797) | Subseafloor sediment microbial communities from Guaymas Basin, Gulf of California, Mexico - Guay16, Core 4569-2, 12-15 cm | ecosystem: Environmental > Aquatic > Marine > Hydrothermal... | reverse complement strand
TCCTCGCATACCAAGGCGGTGCTCTACCACCTGAGCTACCGGGGCTAATATCTATTCTTTTCACTATTTTATTAAGTTTACCTAGACCTTTAATACTGGTTTAGATTTGTAAAGCTTTTTGTATATCATATTTCTCTATTTCATCTCGAAGAACATAGTCTATTTCTCCAATCCCTATTATTGGTTTTTTAAAGACATCTTCACTGTCTATATTCAAACGTGGACATGCCGTATTAATATAAGCGTCGAGAAAAGCGAAATTTTCGAGTTCACTAGGCTCTACTTCGTCTACAACTATTAAATATGCCTTTTTGCCATATCGCTTTATTTTCCGATAAATCTCCAAGGCTTTTCCTACAGAATATTGACCGGGTTTTATTGAGACTATTACACCGAAAGTTTCGGCATCTAATGCTCTCGATAGATTATACATGTGCCTAGCTAGTATTTTCTTAGCTATAGGCTCGATATCGAATATTTTACCAACATAGGGATCTAATACGAATGTCTTAGTTTTCGTTTTTAGATACACGCCGAGTCCATGGAAAAAACCACCAGCTACGACTAGAAAACAAGACACTTTACCTGATACTTTAACGGCGGCGGAGACATCGCATCCTATCACTTGACCAGGATAAGGAAGATTCCCCATTCCTATTAAAACCTCGTAACCTCTTCTCTCCAAGCTCCTCTTAGCATTGTCTAGTTGATTTATATGCTGCAGAGAGCTAAGCAAGCCTATCGATGTATAGCCGCGAAGTTTCTCAATTTCTCTTTCCAATACTTTCTCTATATCCACTTTTGCAAATGCTGGAACGAATAGCACTTTAACATCTTCAGGAATACGGACTCTTACAGGACCGTGATGACCTAGATGTATAATGTGTTTAATGCCTAAAGTATAGGCCTCTTTTAGCGCTATATCGCAACCACCCCAAGTGTGACTGCCTGAGACGTAAACATCAGTATTTTTAGACAGAACATCCAACAACTCCTTTAGGTAAGGTTTTATCCCATCCGGTGCTTGAACTAGAACTTTTTTAGCTTTTTCATCTAAGACCCACTTCATTATCTGCGAGATGTTAATCTCATAAGGGTTTTCCATCGACGATATTGACCAGACATCCTTTATATAGTCTCTTCGAAAATTAACTGAGATTACATGGTCGATAACTTACTTAGAGAGACTAAGAGGATTCTGAAAAAATACGGGATCAAGCCTAGAAAGAGGCTATCACAGCATTTTCTAATAGACGAGAGGCTTCTAGATATCATCGTTAAAAGTCTTGAACTTACGGGAAAGGAAATTGTTCTAGAAGTGGGAGCTGGCATAGGCACACTTACTAAAGCCATTGCCGAGAAATGCTTTAAAGTCATAGCTGTAGAAATCGATAGACGACTTGTCTATATTCTGGAAAAGGAACTAGCTTCATTGAGCAACGTGGAGATTTTTTTAGGAGATTTTCTGAAAATGGAGATGCCTAGAGTTGACAGAGTTTTCTCTAATACTCCATTCTCTATATCTTCTCCGCTTCTCTTTAAGCTTCTCGAAAATCCTAGCTATGATTTTGCTGTACTATCGTTTCAGAAAGAATTTGTAGAAAGGCTTAAAGCAGAGCCCGGGACTCAGGATTATGGGAGGCTAACTGTATCTTTTCAATTAAGGGCTAAAATGGAAGTTCTAGCGTATATGCCTAAAAAAGCTTTCTACCCAATGCCTGAGGTTGACGCGGTATTGATCAAAGTACATCCATGTAGAGACTTATCCTTAAATATCCATATTTTAGATGATATGCTTAGATTTCTTTTCTCTCGTAGAAGGAAGAAAGTCTATCGAGTTTTAGAGGAATACGTTAAAATGCGAGGATATAGAGTTGAAGCGAAAAACATTCTATTAAAAATAGGTATCGATGAAGAGAGGAGAGTTTATCAGATGTCTCCTGAAGAGTTCAAGGCAATAACAGAGGCAATATCCGCTCACTTATAGGGTATGCGGGTTATACGTCCACATACATGACATTTGATCACTACATGTGGTTGCCGCCTAGTTCTCAATCTAACAGTGGCATTCACTCCTGGCCATAGATAGCTTTTACAATATTTACACAATCTTCGTTTATACTTCCTAGGAAGCCTTACTCTAGCTGTTCTAGCAATTTTCAAAGCTAAATCTACGTATTTCTGTGACAATTCTGGTTCTCGGTGGAATATTTTTTCGGCTCTTTGAAATAATATGTCGATACGTTGCCTAGCTAAGTCTTTTACAAAAAACTTTTTCCAGCGGCTAACCATAATATAGCCAATGGAAAAGCTCTATTTACTCTTTGCTGAAGCAGGATTAGAATTAATTCCTAGAGAGATACGGCGTCATCCAGCAGTTAGAGCATCTGCCGAAAGAAGGAAGAAGCGGCTGGGAGAAATACTATTGGACATATCGTTGCACTATCAAGCTGCTAAAAAACTTAAAGATTTCAGGAAAAGAGGGCGACCGGATATAGTCCATTTCTGTCTATTAATGGCGCTTGGCTCACCTTTATGTAAAGTAGGTAAACTCCTGCCGATCGTCCACACGTATCGAAATGACATAATATGGGTAAATCCTGAAGTTAGACTGCCAAGAAACTATAACAGGTTCGTAGGGTTAATAGAACAACTTTTCCTTACTGGTAAAGTTCCTCCGAAAAGCGATCAACCTCTCTTGTCCATAATAGGGCATGACCTTAATGAAATAATAGAATCCTATAAACCTTCACAGGTATTTTTACTGAGCGAAAAGGGTGAAAAATTCTCTCCACTATCGTTTGCTAGAAAAGTAGTCCAATACGCTAAGCCTATGGTGATCATAGGGGCTTTTCAAGCCGGGGATTTTTCTGATGAAGTCAAGAATATTGCTGATAGAGAAGTTTCGATAAGTAAATATGTTTTAGACGCATGGGTAGCTACAGCTGAGCTTATCTGTGCGGTTGAAAGCGTAATAGGGATTCATGGTGACAAAGTTGAAAATTAGAGAACTAAACGTCGAAGAAAAAATCATAGAGCTACTACTAGAGGATAGAGAAGATCTTTACTACTTAGCATTAATACTCGATAAAGGCGATATCGTTTATTCTTGGACTTGGCGTCAAATAAAGGTAGATAAAGGCACTGGAAAAGCCGAGAGAGGGGAAAGGATTAAAGTCTACATGGGAATTCAAGTTGAAAAAGTTGAATTCCAAAAATTTACAGATCGATTGAGGATACTCGGCAAAGTCGTCGAGGCGCCAGAATACCTCCACATAAAAGGACGCTATCACACTATCTCATTATATCCTATAACGGAGGTAAAAATTATCAAAAAGGAACTACGCCAGCTATACCTGAAATTAATAGATGAAGCTGTGAAGAAAACTTACAAGAACTTGTTAATCTGCCTAGGTGATCAAGAAACTGCATTTGGAATTCTAAGTAGGGGAGGAGTAGAAATAGTATTAACTTTGTTTTCTCAAATTGCTAAAAAAGCAGATTTTAAAAAGCGATCCTATATGGACGAGTACCGGGAATATTTCACTACTATTGTAAACGAAATTTGGAAGTTCTTGAATAGGGAACGTTACGATAGGGTAATATTAGCAGCGCCTCGCTTTTTACAAGAGCTCTTTCAAAATTTTCTTTCCGAAAAACATAGAAAGTTGCTTAATTTGATGATTTTTTTAAACGTAGAGGAGGGAGGGATAGCTGGAATTTATGAATTAGTGAGAAGAGAAGAATTGGCAAGATTGGCAAAAGAACTCAGGCTAGACTACGAGAAAAAACTCGTAGAAACAATTTTTACCCTATTAGAAAGAGGGAATAAACGCTTAGCTATCGGATTAAAAGAAGTGGCGCAAGCGGCTAAGCTTGGAGCTATTCAAAAACTCCTAATAACCGATACGAAATTTATTGAGCTAAAAGAAAAGGAAAAACTATCTGAAATACTGGAAAACATCGAGAAAAGCCGTGGAGAAATAGTAATAATATCCAGCGAGTATGAACATGGAATGAAGTTAAAATCACTTGGAGGCATCGCTGCCTTCTTATATTTTCCTGTCAGCTAGATAGAAAGCTTGCGTCTAAACATCGGGTTTCGAAGAGCTATTTCTCTAGCTGCCTCGCTTATACTGGCTTCTGGATGTAGCTCTTTATGTACAAATACGCCAGTTCTACCTTTCTCATCACGTCTAGTCAAAATATAGATCCTCTCTTTTATAATGTCCAGAGAGACACCTAGAATATCGGCAACCTCGAGTTCTCTTCCTATAATCGAATACTCTATATGTCCATCTTTCACGGGAATTATAATTAAGAGTTTTTTATTTACACCAGGAACTCTAATCTTCTGTTTGACATAATCTAACCCTATTTCTCCACCGAATTTATAGAATTCTCGTTCCAGTCTTGATAGCTTTGAAAGAGGAAAGGTGACCAATGTTTTCTCATCTAGATATATGCTAGCCTTTATCGCGTGCTTGGGAGTTGCCTGCGCTATTTCTTTCTTTAAGAAATGAAAACCACTCCATTCCAGTGCTTGCTCGACGAGAAGAGGATTCACCAAGTACGGTATTACTATGTCAACGTCACTGTTTTCATGCACGTCTCCTCTAGCCACGCTTCCGTGCACAATAGGGTCGAAGCCGAACTTAGCTAATGAAGACATTATCTTTAAAGCTTTTCTTCTTAGATTATGGAATATTTCCCAGTGTTTTTCGTCATATTTTACGTATTTTTCGTCTTTCCATTTAACTACTTTCATTTTACCGCGATAATTTCCTAATTTTTTCCAGTGCATCCAACAAACCTATCAAAATAGCGGTTATTAGCCTAAGCTCCTCCAGATCATCCGCCAACCTAAGCCTATTATCCAACTCGTGGAGTTTAGCTGCAATAGTTCTCTCCAAATTACTCACAGCTACTTCGCTAAAAACCCTAGCCTCTTCGGCTTCACTACTCACTATGAATACTCTCTTGTTACATTTGGGACATATTATCTCGCCAGTTTTAAGCTTAAAAAGCGGCGTACCGCAAACTGGGCAGACCTTATCCATCATTGTTGAGCCATCCTTTAGCAGTTCTGCCATCTTTTTTATTAGACCCTCTTCCCCCAAAGCACACACCGTGAAAGCTCTTATATGCTTAAAAATAACCTTGCAGTACTATTTTAATGTCATGAATGGAAATAAAACCGAAGAGCCGAAAACCGTGTATATAGAATACGAATCAAGCTATATAGAAATCTGCCCTTACTGCAGAGAAAAAAGCCTAGAAATCAGAGAAGTGGTACATCAACAACCCTACCTCAGAAAAACGTTAATAATCTCTAAAAATTGCAAAAAATGCGGTTTTAAAAAAACAGAAATGTTACCACTCAACCCTAGAAAAAGAAGAATCATAGCATTTAAAATGATTAAAAAAGAGGATCTATACGTCAAAATACTGAGAACCAGCACGGCCACCATATTCCTGCCAGAACTAGGAGCCGTAATAGATCCTGGAATAGACGCCCCCTATTTTATAACAAACGTCGAAGGCCTCCTAAGCAGGATAGAAGATGCTCTTGAACGAATAAGAGTACTAGAAATAAGCCAAGAAAGCGAATACGAAATAACAAAACTAAAAAAGATCATAAAGAAAATTAAAGAAGGAAAACACAGTCTAACCATAATAATAGACGACCCAATAGGACTAAGCGATATACTCGCCCCCTCCGGCAAAGTAATAAGAGAATACGTAGAAGGCTACTGACTAAACCGCTGAACTTTTAAACCTAAAACACTCTATCTTACAGGCAATGACGAAAAGGGACCTCTCTGAAACCTGATGAAGCCAATTTGCACCGAGCTCACACTAACTTAAAACCTGAATAAACTTCTTTAAATAAAAAATAAACGCCGGGGGTGGGATTCGAACCCACGACCGCCCGGTCTCCGCCAATAATTAACAGCCGGGCGCTGTTGGACTTTGTCTTCCAGACTGAGCTACCCCGGCGTTATATGATAAGCCATGATGGTTTTATTAATTTAATGGTGGATCAGTAAAGACCAATGCAGTCATCCGTCTTCCTGACGTGCATTCATCATCTCGAAGTTATGATATTTTCTTTAATAGTTGTTTTAAATTTACTTTTTCTTCTTCTCCTGTGTTTTTGTATATGATGACTATTTCTTCTATTGGGAGACTAGCTATAACTTGATGAGGGCGTTTTGTGCCGAAGGCTCTAGTCCATTCTACAGTTCTTCCATCGCGATCCTGGCTTTTAATCATTTTCTCTATTACGAGTCGATACGGGTAATCTTTAAACTTAAACACTACCTTAGTGTTATTCCTTTCACTCCATTCTCTTAATTTAAGTATATCACTATGGGTTAACATCAAATCACGGATATGTTGAATGTTGAGTTGACTTAAGCTTTTCGCGTTTTAAACTTTAAAGCGATATAGATTTTCTCGCTTTTCATAAGTTCTCTAGATTTTGGATTTCTGATTCTTATTTGTAGACCGCCAGCTGATGCATAGATAGTCTCTATGTCATCTTCCTTTTTAATATCGAATACTGTAGCTCTTAGTACGACATCCCATAGTTCCAGATCTGGTTTTTCTCCACTTACTAAAACTTCAGCTTTGGAAACTTTTAACGGATCTATATCGAGATCTTCAAAAAGTACTGCTGGAATCTCTACCGATATTTTAGTCTTATTTTCGGATAGAGACAATGTATATATGTCCTCATATTGGTGTTTCTCGATTCTTTCAATTTGATACATGGTCGACATCCTCTCTATGAACTCAGTTAGTCTTCGGATTACCTATATTTATCAATTGCGTGGAATTCGATAAATTTAAGTTCAAGTTAGATATTTAGCACAGAGGTGTGAAGCTTGAGCATAATAGACATCCCCTCGAGACGCTTCACCGCCGAATTTTCAGCGATGGTCGATAAACTGGTAGCCGTAAGGACAAAAGATGGAAGAGAGTATAATGGCAAGCTAATCGGTTACGAGTCAACTAATTATAGTATTGTACTCTCCGATGCTAAAGATTCAGCTGGCAACGAATACCGCAGGATTATATTGTATGGAGATGTTATATCGGAGATATTCCTTATAGAGGAGCCGCTAGACTTGGGCGAGTTAGCTAAAAGACTGGAAGAGCGTTTCCCAAAGATGGTGAAATACTATCCGGAATCCCGCGTTATAGTAGTTATGAATAGAATTAGAGTCACGGAGAAAGGAGTGGAGGGTTCAGGACCTGTAGCTGAAAGAGTTAAGGACATATTTGACGACTTTATCGCTAAAGCGAAAGCTAAGAAACCGGAATGAGATAGATTATGTTCGAGGTCTTAGAGAAAGACTTAGCTGGAAGAATAGGAATCTTGGAGACTAAACACGGTAAAATAGAAACTCCAGCTATAGCTCCGGTAATCAATCCGGCAAAGAATATACTTCCACCATCTTCCATAATTGAGATAGGCTTCCCCCTATTAATGACGAACGCTTACATAATAAAAAGACATTACGAAGATTTAGCTGTAGAGCTTGGAGTACATAGAATCCTCGGTGTTGAAAAACCGGTGATGACCGACTCAGGCGCCTACCAGTTCATGATATATGGAAAAATAGAAGTCACCCAAGAGGAAATTCTAGAATTTGAGAGGGCTATAGGCTCAGATATAGGAGTGATACTGGACCTACCTACACCTCCTGGAATCTCTAAAGATGAAGCCTTAAGAAGAGTTGAGGAAACTCTAAAACGTGCCGAAAAAGCGGTTAGCGAAAAAACAGATGATATGCTTTTAGTAGGACCTATTCAGGGAGGAGTCTACATAGACCTAGTTGAATATTCTGCAAAAAAACTTTCCAAACTGGATTTTGACGTCTACGCGATTGGAGGATTTACGCAGCTAATGGAACAATATACTTTTACTAGTATGGTAAAAGCAGTAGTCGCTGCTAAACAACATTTACCTCCCAGCAAGCCGTTACATCTTTTCGGCGGAGGAAACCCGGTAATGCTACCCTTAGCTGTAGCGCTTGGAGTTGACCTTTTCGATTCTGCTTCATATGCACTTTATGCTAAAGATTTAAGGTATATGACGAGCCATGGAGTTCTTCGATTTGAGAGATTAAGAGAGCTTCCATGCGAATGCCCGGTATGTTCCAAGTATAGCGTGGAGGATTTAAGAGACATGCCGAGAGAGGAGCTTGAGTGTAAAATAGCTTTACATAACCTTTACGTTTTGTCAAGAGAAATAAAGACTATAAAACAGGCTATTCATGAAGGTTGGCTATGGGAACTTCTCGAGGAGAAAGCAGCGCGTCAACATTCATTAATGGATGCTCTTCTGCAATTGAGAAAATATTTAAATTATTTAGAGAAACATCATCCGATAACTAAACATCCTGTACGTGGATTAAATTTTTCGTCAGTTACATCATTATGGCGCCCAGAAATTTATAGGCATTTAAAGCGTCTATATGAGCGGTATGAAGCTCCCGTAAATAAGATTCTACTGTTGCTACCCGAGACTAGAGAGAAACCCTATACACGCTTTGGACCTATAGCGTTTATCTATGAAATAATAAAGGAGAGGAATCTTTCCTATCATATAGTAGTATATTCTCCAATATTTGGTATAATTCCTATAGAATTGTCTGAAGTCTATCCACTTTCACAATACAATGCTAGTAGATTACTAGCTAACGATCCGGAAAAGATAGCATTTGAAAATCTCCTGCAATACCTACGGTTTTACTCAGATCGCTACAAGGAAGTAATACTAGTAATCGACCAGGAACTTGTTAGGCTTTCAGAGGAAGAAATTAGTAGATTAAAGCTTGGAGTAGCCTCTTTAAAAGTTTTAAACTATCCTATATCAAGCATCAAGAGTAAAGAGCACGGAGTAAAATTTTTGAAAGAATTGTCGAAATTAAATGTAAATTAACCTGCTCTCCCGTTCTCTCATTTCTTCCAATTTCTTCTGTACTTCACTCAAGTACCTTTCCATCTCAGCTGCCTGTTCTATGAGATCCGAGTAGTCTATCTCTATATTGTAGATGTAAGCGAAGACCTTAGCTGCGCTCAACGCGGCTTCAGGGTCGGGACGATCTATTCTAGCATAGGGTAGAACAGTTATAGCAGGTATGCGATAAGCTTCGAAATAGGTTAATAGCGTCGCTAAAGGACCCACTATGTAAAGTCCTTCGTCAAGGTACACCATATCCTTGTTTTTGAATATCTTTTCTCGAAGTCTTTTGGCCAAGTATTTGGTATGGACATAACGAATCCGATTATCCTCCTCCTTCTTTAAGCGGGAATCGAGCCCCCCTATTAAGAATGCTTCTCTTATGACACCTTTTTCAATGAAATCGACTACATTAGCTAACACATTTTCGGAAGTCTCCGAAATTATTGGCATATTGCACTTTAAAAATATAAAATCGCCGGAGTGATAAAATTCGTAAGGAGTCAGTATGAATTCTCCTTTTCTCGAGACGAAGGAAGGCATTTTATCTGTGATGATAATGCCTATCCGTTTGGCGCCTAGCTTCTCTGCCAAGAAATTAACTGTTATCCATCCAACAGTACCAATTCCATGAAAGCCCGCTACGAATATTTTATTCTTAAGCTCTTCGATGTCGATATCTAAAAACAACCTATTCATAGCACTCACTCTTCTTAATGGTTTCTAGCCAGTATATATCCATGTCCTTCTAAGTAATCTTTTTATCTAAGAGAAAGCTAGTAGGCTCCAGAAATTAAAGCGACGGTGATGTTATGGTTATTTTAGAGAAAATAAAACCCATGACTGAGAAACAGAAATTGTTCATAAACGCCTTAGCAAATGAGAGAATAAACTTGATAGGCGCATTTGGGCCGACGGGAACCGGTAAGAGCTTCATAGCCAGCATATTCAGCATAGACATGGTGCTCGTCGATAAGTATGAAAAATTCATAGTTTCCAAGCCGATAATAGACATTAAAACCGGTAAGGAGTACACGATAGCAGAGCTCGGAGAGACTTACAATAGGGTAGCCTTAGATTATCTATATGACATTACATCAAACGTTTTATCACGAAACGAGCTTAATAAATTAATCGAAGAGGGTAGAATAGTCGTAGCAGACCCTCACTTTCTTCGAGGAAGAACATTCGATAATTCTATAGTACTCCTCGACGATGCCCAGTTAATTTCAATTGAGACTTTAACAGAAGTTTTAATACGTCTAGGGCAGCACTCGAAGCTTATCATAGCTGGAGACCCTGTACTACAAAAGATAGATATATCAGGTTTAAAAGATGGCGCAACGCTAGCTAGAGAGCTCTTAATGGGCGAGGAGAAAGCCGTGGTCATAGATTTCGGCTTGAAGGATATAGTGAGGCCTGGTGCCAAAAAAGGCGTAAAACTGGCATTAGAGCTCAGAATGAGAAGGAGGCCGTTAACCGATGAGGAACAAAGGATACTGGATACTTCCTATATGTATGCTCCAGACGCCGATATAGTGACCGTTGTTTATGTAAAAGATGAAAAGGAGAAATTTAAGCTTGAGAATGTACCAGATGCCTTGATAATATCTAAGGAAGATTACTTAGGAAGGTTGGTAGGCAAGGGTGGGGAAAGAATAAGATCTATAGAGAAGGATACTGGTTTAAGTTTAAGAGCTGTAGAGCTAACGCTGAATTTAAAGCCTATAATTACTGCATTGCATCCTATCGGTTGGATTGGAAAGCATATAATCGATGTTGATTTTGCAGGACCGGATTTAGAAGTGATTGTAGATCAGGCTAATTTCGGCGCTTTCTTAGGGTTAAAAGGAGTACATGTGAGGCTAATAGACAGCGTTATGAGGAAGATCCTTAACGTCGGCGTACGGGCTAAGCAGGTACAGGTTAGAAAGGAGTCGAAGAAGAGAAGAAGATAGCCTTTCCCTTAATCTACGGGAGTATTTATCAACGAGAAATAAACTATTTTACCTAAGATGAGGGATATCGACGTACTAGTAGTGGCAGAGAAGCCGGGAGTTGCTAAGGCATTTGCTGATTTTCTAAGTAATGGACAGGTTCGAATTGAAAGGATTAATGGAGTTCCTGTCAGATTTTTTAAGAGAAATGGAGAAATATGGGCGTCGATAGGCGTTAGCGGACATTTAATGGATTTCGATTTTCCAGAAGAATACAACAAATGGCGTAGTATAGACCCTAGACAGCTCTTCTTTATAAAACCTAAACAGAAAATTCGGAAAGGTAGCTGGAAATACGTTAAAGTTCTTCAGGTACTTGGAAAGAGGGCTAGAGAGGTTATTCTGGCGCTTGATGCCGACGTAGAGGGCGAAAGTATAGCTTTCGAAGTGATCAAAATACTGTGTGGCGTAAACCCGCGTATACGCTTTAAGCGAGCATGGTTCAATGCTGTAACAAAGCAAGATATATTGAAAGCTGTGGAAAGATTTAAAGATCCGGATCCGAAGATGGCAAATAAGGCTTTTGCCAGAATGCAGGTAGATTTAACTATAGGCGCTGCTTTTACAAGAACTCTAACTCTTCTAGTAGAGAAAAAAGCTCCCAGAATATTCCCTCGAGGAAAATTTCTAAGTTACGGTCCTTGTCAAACGCCAGTGCTATATCTTGTTGTAAAAAGAGCTCTTGAAAGAGAACAATTTAAAAAGAAAAAACTCTATACCCTAGAAGCCATAGTTGTAATCGAAGGTAAAATATTGAAGCTCGTCTACGCTAAAGGGCCTCTAGAGAAAAAAGAGGATGCTGTGAAGATACTAGAGGCTATAAAAGACGAGAAGATAGGCGTGATAAAACTTGCTGAATATAAGCACAAGGAAATCTTACCGCCTGAACCTCTTAATACTATTGAACTCGAACGCAGGGCGAGCAGATTTTTGAATATAAGATCTAAAGAAGCTCTTGATATAGCAGAAGATCTCTATCAGAATGGATTAATCTCGTATCCGAGAACAGAAACCACTATATATCCTCCAACAATTGATGTCAATGGAATAGCCAGGAATTTTAGCCAGCATCTAGAATATGGGTCTTATGTGAGAATACATCTAATACCCCGGATGCCTATCTCGCCTAGACAGGGGAAGGAGGATGATAAAGCTCATCCGCCAATTCATCCGGTTAAAGCCGTGTCTCATGATTTTGTTGTGAAGAGCTTTGGATCAAAGGCTTGGAGGCTTTATGATTTAGTGGTTAGACATTTCCTAGCTACGCTAAGCCGAGAGTCGATAATAGAGAACCAGAGAATAGTGGTCGATATAGGCGGATACGAATTTAAAATTGATGGGCTTAAAATTGTGAGAGAGGGGTTCTATAAAATATATCCCTTTGGAAAACCCAGAGAACGGATACTACCCTATGTAGTTGAAGGAGATTTAGTAGAGGTAAAATCGATAAAACTTGTAGAACGCGAGACAAGACCACCTCCTTTCCTGTCAGAAGCTGAGGTACTGAAGCTTATGAAAAAATACGGGATAGGCACTGATGCTACGATGCAGGATCATATTCATACTAACATTCAGAGAAAATATTTTGTTATAAAAAATAAAAGATGCATCCCTACAAACCTCGGATTAGTGTTAGCGGCAACTCTTCACTCCATAGTTCCAGAAATAGTTGAACCCGAAGTGAGAGGTAAAATGGAGGCGGAGCTTGTTCGAATAGCCAAGGGAGAAAAGGAGTTAGAAGAAGTAGTTGATTTTATAAAAAGCAATTTCCTCAAGTATTATGATAAACTTGTATCTAATAGCCACGTTTTAGCTGAAAAACTCATAGAAGCGCTCCAGCAGGTATACTGGAATAAGGAGCCTAAGAAGATTTAATAACTCCCATTTTCACAAGTTTTCTAAAAGTTTTCTTTAAAATCCCGAAAATTTGCCTATGTGAGAAATCTTCACATAATTTCTCTAAAGCAGAATCTATATCTCCTGTATAAGCTATAGCTGCGAGCACTCTTCGTTCTTTAGAGGAAGAATATGTGGAATATGCAAGGCCTAGTCGGGCAACTTCTGCAAAAGATACTCCATTGATCCCTTTCTCCAATTCTTTTTTCGCTATTGGCTCTATATATTTCTCGATTAAGCGGAAGTGTATTATAGTAACCCAGTCTCCTCCGCTCAAATTTGTGTAAATATTTTTTAGTGCATCTTTAAGCTCTTCTAAGCTATTAAAGCCGTCACGGACGGCGTCTTTTTCTGTAAGCTCGGAGAATTTAACATATTCTGTTGATTCTATGTAGAGCTCACCGTAGATTTTCCCATTACACTCCAGGTATACTCTAGGGGTTCTCGGAGTAACTATTCCAAGCCTTATAGTAGTCCGTTTTCTGCCTGAGAGGACTGAGTTAAGGTAATCTCTTTTAAATGACAGGTATTTCCTGAGCTCTCTTCTCTTTCTCACAACTTTAATCAGAGAAGAGTAAAATTTAATCATTTTCCTCAAGCTGAAACGTTAGAAGGAGATGCGCCGGCCGGGATTCGAACCCGGGATTCGCCCGAGCCTGTTGGAGAGGCTCGTTCAGCGGCGTGGCCTCGGCGCCTCAAGAGACTAGGCCGCCATCCTACCAGACTAGACTACCGGCGCTTCAAAATTTGATGTCTATGAGTTGTATTTAAGTTTTAACACATAGGACCCGGTCAAGCCTCTCCAGTTCTTTCTTAAGAGCGTTAGCGTGAGCAATAGGAATTCTGATGGAACATGCTTTCGGATGTCCTCCTCCGCTACCTCCGAATTTATAAGCCAATTTCATTAGCAGATTAAGAGCATTAATGTCAAGAGTTTGAGGGACTCTACATGTGGCTACAACTTCAGTCGGCCCAGAGTTGAATATCACTATAACGACTTTCCCAGTCTTATTGGTATAATCCGACGCTACCTTTCCTATATATCCACGAGCTGGTACGCCGCGGAAATCTATCAAAATGAGTTTTTCACCGTCGAAAACCACTCTATTCTTTGCTTTTTTAATCAACTCCTGAAGTCTTTCCTTAGCTTGTCTAGCCCTTTTTTCGACTTCTTCATCGTAGAATTTCTGCTCTTTAACCCAGAACTGTACAAGCTTTACCTTAAATTCGTCATCATCGCTATCGGCAGAGAGTGAGGAGCCCAGTATCTCTGCAAGCTTGGTTATTTCCTCGTTTTCAGTTTCTTTCACTTTATCTCCTATCTCTCCAATTAAGGCTAGCTTTGAGTAGAAATCAGGGTTAGAGGTTTTTTCTAAATATACGTACTTCACTATAGATGCCGCTGAGCCATCTATAGAGTATATAAGTGAAATCCCGAGTTTGCTTAACTCTTCCATTTTTTTAAGAGTGGCTCGGTGATGATCTATCCATATGACATCCGCTTTTAACCTTATTCTAGCTAAGTGTCTTTTAGCTTGCTCCCAAGTACCTGGATCTAATCCTACGTCGATTATATATAGTCTCGATAGAGTTTCAAAAGAAACGATTTTACTCAGTACATTTGCAAGTGTAAAAGGTTGAGCTATTAGCAAGATGCTTTTCTCTCTTTTCTGCCTGAGCACGTCAACTAGTATCGCAGCAGCTGTTAACCCGTCTAAGTCACCGTGGGTAACGATACACTTCATGAAATTCCCTCTAGTAGAGCGAGGCAATCAGTACTTTAAAAAGTTTTAGTGCATCTGATAATTTTCTCACGTTCTTAACTACACAAGCTTTGAAGAATGGATACATACTACTTATCTCTATATCGTCTTTGAATACAGTTACCAATTCTTTCTTCAATTTGAGAGCTTCAAATACGGTATGAGGCATTCCTCCAATTTCTATATCAACAATATATTCTCTATCCGATTTAATTTGAAGTTTAAACACTATGTGTAGCTGTACACCGGAATACTCAATTAAATTCTTGGATATCAAAACTCCATTTTCCGTGTAAGTCAACCAATCACTTAAAGATCTTATTATCAATTCAGCAAGCGATTCTTCAGTGGCAAATCCCATAATGACATCAAGTATTCTCAAAAGGTAATCAAGGGCAATGTCGTCTTTATCTCCACAGATAGCATCTTTAGGCCAAAATTCGACTACGCCGTTTTTATAGTTCCATTCAAAAGCCCTATCTAATATTTCACATATCAATTCAGCATCTAAAGGTGATAGAGGCTCTACTCTGAAATTCCTAAGACAGCATCTCTCCTCGCTAACTTCAAAATAAAACCTATACGTTCTATCACCTATTTTAAAGGCTTCGACCTTTATATCGCTCATAAATCTCTAACCACTACTAGTATTTTGTATAACTCGGTTTTAATATATAACTCATAATTTACTAATTTCAAACCTTAGTCTAAAACGTGGTATCTATTTTCGATATAAGTATATTTTATGAACATGATATCCATGAGTAGGTATTTCTTCTTTGATAAGATATGTCCATCCGGGAATCTGATAGTCATGAGATACTACTCTAGCTCCCTTTTTAAGTTCTCTTTCCAGCTTTCGAGATATTTTTTCTAGTATAATTGGCGTAAGATATAGAGTGATAATATCAGCTTGGCTAATGTCAAAATTCATTAAATTTCTCGTTAATATTTTTACTAAATGATTCAATTTTCTTTTCTTTACATTCTTTCTAGCTAAATCAGCGAGTTTTCTATCTATCTCAACACCTATGCATCTACAACCGTATTCTTCGGCAGCGATTATGAGTATACGTCCATCACCACATCCCAGATCTACGACTAACTCTCCTGGCTTAGCTTCTGCAAGAGCAAGCATTCTCCTTGCTATCTCGATTGGAGTAGCGAGGTATGGGACTTGAAGCACTGATAGTTTTCTGAAGAAAGGTGTCTCGCTAAGTTCAAAGTACTCCATATAATCCCCAGCTCAGGGGATCACTATGGCCTTCTTAGAGTGTTATTTAAAATAGTGTCATTTAAAAAATATTGCTTATTCGATAAAATCTATGTGAAAGGCGATTAAATGGAGAAGAGGCTCGTTGAGATAAAGGCTAAGTGTCGAGATTTAAACGCAGTGAGAGAAAAACTTGTGAGTAATGGAGCAGTGTACGTGGGAGTATTTCATCAAATAGATACTTATTTCCTAATTGGGGAAATGCGGCTTAAACTTAGAGAAATCGAAGGGGATAGAGAGGCTAAGCTAGTATATTATATACGTGAGAATATTCCTGGACCTAAGGTCAGTAATATAATCATAGTTAATATTGCTGAAGGAGATAAATTGAAGAAGATTTTAAGCGATGTTCTAGGAGTGAAGGTTATAGTAGATAAGAAGAGAGAGATTTATAGGTATCAAGGCGTTAAGATACACCTGGACGAAGTTAAAGATTTAGGAACTTTTATAGAGTTTGAAATGGAAGTTTCTAAAGGTTTTGAGGATGAAGGGAGAAAACATCTGGAGAAATTAATGGAGGAACTTGAGATTGATAAAAGTGATTTAATCTCGGGATCCTACAGTGATTTATTGCAATCTAAATCTGCTAGCTAGCCACGCGAAAAAGATGTTGGCGATATTATGCGCTATAAAAGTTATAATTAGAACGAATAGCAAAGGTTGAAGATTATCAATGGTAATTATTTGATCATAGAATAAATGATAAAAGACTAACGCAGTAACTATAAATGGGAGTTCATCCAACCCCCACGCGTGTTGCCCTCTTTTATATCCTATTCTTCTCTTCATAAAAGAGCCTATCGAGTCTCCTAGCATAGAACCCGTGGCAAGCACGAACGAGGCATACGGATCGTGGAACGAATATGTATTTAAAAGATAACCAACGAGAGTTCCAGCTAGAATTCCGCTTAAAAATCCTTCTATCGTTTTTCCATCTCCGAGCATTCTTCGACCATCTATAAACTTCTTGCCGAAATCTATGGGATGATTAAAGTATACGAATTTAGAGAGAAAAGCTGGTGTTGCGTTAGCCACCCATGCTGGAAGTATCAGTATTAACAGCTCAACATCTACTTCTAAACTTGTCATGGGTACACCGCCGTTTTATTATAATAAGTTGACATAAAGCTAATTATCTACTTTTCCCAACCAGAACTTATGAAAAAGATAATAGGTGTCCTAATAGCGGTGCTTGTATTATCTGCGGGGCTTGCATGGGCTCAAGAACTTTTCTGGATGGAAGACTATGATAAAGCTGTAGAACTTTCAGAGGAAAGCGGAAAGCCTTTGTTCATCTACTTCTACAGCGAGACGTGCTTCTTCTGTGAAAAATTCGAAAGAGAAACTCTCAAAGATCCTGAAGTTGTTAGACTATTAGAGGAGAATTTTATCCTGTTAATGATTAACGCTAGAAAAGAGATCGCTTTGGCGCGTGCGTATGGAATACCCGGAACGCCCACGGTTTTTGTACGCATGCCTGACGGCACGGTGATCGACTATAATTTATGGGAGAACTGGCATCCAGGCTTTATGGATGCTGAAGAATTGGAAAAATACCTAGTTTTTTCTCTAGAATACCTGGAATCTAAGAAAGAAAACAAGAATGTCCAGGAGATATCCGCTAGTGAAGAAGTTCAAGATAGAAGCGAAATGTCGTTACTAGCCGCGTTACCTTTGTACTTATAGCCGGGATGATCTCGGCTTTTTCACCTTGTATATTGCCTCTGTTACCTGTATTGATCGCTTTGCAGTTTAAAAATAATCACCGGAGATCTTTACTCATGAACATCGGCTTAGTTCTTAGCTTTGCCTTCCTGGGAGTAGTTACAGGGGGTATAGGTGGGTTTTTAATCAGTTGGCGTACTGTTTTAGAAAGTATAGCTTACACGGCTATGGTCATATTCGGTTTATTCCTCCTCGTAGATAAGTTAAACTCATACTTAATCAGTCTATCCTCATTTTTGTCTAATTTAGTAGGCAGGAGAACCGGAAATCTAGGAGGCGATTTTGGCAGTTTTGCTTTAGGATTAGTTCTAGGAGTACTATGGTCGCCGTGTATAGGACCAATAGTAGGGGCGATCCTGGTCTACACAATGATTCTTGGCACGCCTCTAATAGGATTTCTAGTGATGTTAATCTATGCTATTGGCTTTGTACTGTCAATACACATTGTCGTTAAAATATTTGAAGGAGCTAAAACTAGAATAAAAAGATTGAAGGGAGTGAAAAAGAAAAAAGAAGAAAAAACTGTAAGAAGAAAGTTAACATCACGTGGAAGATTTCTTGAAAAATAGCGGGAATCTTCCTTATAGTACTTGGCGTGTTGATGTTGAGCGGTTATGGGGAAATGCTACTCTTCCTCATTCCCGTCCCATAGTATTTTTTATAATCCATATCGATTAAATCGTGGGGATTAATTTGCGCAAATATAATATAGTGGCGTATAACATCGGCCGGGAAATAGACGTAAAACGTTTCTCTAGAGAATATATGAAACGACGAATAAGATTAGCCTGGGAGGAACCCCTCTACTTCAGTTATCAAGGCAAAGAAGTCTTCATCTATTCCTTCGGGTCTTTCGTAGTCGTAGATCCCTATAAAGGTTTTTTCCAGGAAATCTATAGCATATTGAAGGAATATACGAGAGATCTTTTAAAACCGTACACAGAGAGATATGAAGTCATAATTCTTGAAGACGAGGGAGAACTTAAAGAATTGCTTGACGAAACAGTGGAGAATCTTAGAGAGATGAAGGATAGGAAGATAATAGTTACTGATAGTGCCTGCATACTCAAGGAGCCTCCTCTCACCAGGGAAATTATTAAGATCATAGCCTTTACGTTAGCTCAATCACTGGCTCTCGAGAGGATTGAAAAAGATGTGGATGCTGCGCTGGAGAAGGCTCAGAAAATACTTAGTCAATTTGAGAAAAGCAGTTTCTATTTTAGAGTTAAACCTGCCGTAAAATCTCTCATATCAGTATTAAGAGCGAGGTTTGACGCATTGTCGGATGTAATGGTTCTGGAAAAGCCTGAGATAGTATGGGAAGAACCCGAACTAGATATCTTATACGAGGAGCTTAGAGCAGTGTTCGAAATAGACGACCGTTTCAGAGCCTTAGATAAGAAACTGGAAGATATTCTGGAAATGGGCCGAGTGATTTCTGACTTAGCTTCGACGTCTAGAGAATTGATTCTTGAATCTCTTATACTGCTCTTTATAATACTTGAAATATTGTTAACGATTATGGAGTTCTTCTTTAGATGATCACCATATAGGTTCTTCTAACACTTTTATAGTCTTGCCGCAGTATGGACATTTTAAGTATTCCATACCGGGTTGAGGTGGTGGAAGTGGAGCGCCGCAGTATGGACATTTCAATTCTTCGGCAACTATCTTACCTGAAGGATCCCATTTTAAAGTGACTGTTAAAATCTTGGGTTTAGGTTGCAAAAGACGATAGATTAAAACACCTCCAACAGTTACCATGGGCACGCCGATGGCTAACCGGTATATCTTCCCCGGGGAGAAAGCGGCTATAACGAATATAAAGCCTAAAAGTATGAGTGCTAAAGATGCCACGAGTGTTATAATAGAGGTAAGTGTCATCTTTTCGGACATATTTTCAAAGGTGTTTATATAAAAGAGGTCTTTAAGAATAGCGATTACTCTATCAAGACTTTAAAGAGTTTAAGATTCCATAGAAGACTTGAATTGCTCTATAGTTTATATAACTAGAGTTCTTTTCTTCGTCTGTAGATGCTACCGTAAAAGGAGCCCCCAAGAGTGGCAAGAGGAGTTGCGAAAGATATCCTTTCTCGTTTTTAGCGACTATAACCATCCTATTACTGTCTTCTCGTAAAGACTTATAGACTTCAAGTACTTTCAAATTATCCTCATAATTCTCGGCTGGAAACGTTACCTTCACCAAGTCGCTCTGATTTAGCGCTCTGATTACATCATGCACTAACTCATCTACAGACGGTGAATGACCGTAATCTATTGAAACCATTAAGAAGACATCGTTTTCTATTACTAAATCAAGTATTTCCGGGAATCTTCTCGTAACATCTATATCAAGTTCCAGGTAAAAAGGCCGTTGCTCTACGACACGTTTCAGAACTGGAAATCCATGTCTATTTTCAAAGACAGGTTTTACGATAAGCTTGCTTGAGTAATTTCCTATAACTCTTTCCAAATTTCCGATTTTCTCTCCGGAGATAGGTATTTTAACCTCAGCTAAATCGACGCCTTTCTCTACTAAATTCTGCAATATCTTGTTCACAAGCCAAGGGCTTTCGCTTTCCAAGCTCACGCATATCCGTATTCTCTCGCTCATGACGGTCACAACTCAATCCGTTTCTATAATATAAACTTTCCTTCCGGAAAATTAGATTTCTTTCAAGATTTCTCTCAGTTCCGCTGCAACGTCTTCGGGCGCTATCCTGGCGACTCTACAAGAGTCGAGCATTTCTATACCTCCTATCTTCTCAAATGGTATAAGGTCTATGTATAAATGGAATATCGAGTTGTAGCCTATAGGATTGGAGTATATAAGCACGTTTCTATTACGTTCTACGTTCAACTTATCTAATCCTCTCGATATCTTTATTAAAGCGTCCGCGAGCCCTTCTAGTTCAAAATTGTCTAGTTCAATGAACGTTTCCACATGACGTTTAGGCGCTAATCTTAGATGGTAATTTCTGCGGGGAGAGAGGGAGGCCCAGACTATCCAAGTGCTATTTTCATAAACTACTCTATCTTCGTGCTTGCTCGTACATAAATAGCATATACCTCTGCTTCTCATCTCGTCAAAAGCCTGCAATATATTCTCCATTAAGGCTCCATGTCCGTCCAGATTCAAATCTATATATACTTGAGAGTGTAGCCTAGGTTGACTTCCACCCGCCATAGGACCTATATTGAAAAAGGGGTAAACTGGAAGTAGATCGATTCTTTTCTTGTAAGCAACTTCTACTACCTTATTTATAGCAGTTCTCATCGATTTAAACATGGCTACTAAATCTTCAAAATCGATGTCGCCTAGAGTTTCGCTATACTTTACAGGAAAAGTTATCAGATTTATTCCGAATGCAATACGCGTAAATTCATCTTCTATCAAAGATTTTACCTTTTCAAGAATTTCCTTGTCTATGAATCTCACCGTCGCCGGGAACCTATTAATTATCGTAACAGCTTTACTATTTTCCACGTTTAGCAATTCCGGAGACAAAGAAAAAGGGTCACTTCTAACTTTATCGTCTATAGCTATAAAAATGGCGTAATCTTCTCCAGTTATTATCTTTTGAAATACGTCTTTTGCCGCTCCTCCTTTTGGCCTCTTTCCTCTAACCGGACTTATGTAAGAAAAGTGTCCTTTTCTTTTCCCTATGCCAACAAGCTGTCTAGTTATTTCATCATACAACTTTATTTCTACTGAAGTTAATGGATCCCATCTTTTCCTAGGTATATACTTGGCGTAGTCCGGAGAGAAATTGTATTTTGTTATAATCCCCCAATGCATAAAGGGAATATCCTCTAATCTCATTACGGTCATAAGATCCCCTTAGTTCACTATGGATGTGGTCTAATAGCTGTAAACCCTCTTATATGTCCTTCGTCGACATTTTCCTAGAAGATTTTTGTTCTAGGATTTTTTGATAAAATTGGATATTTGAATAGGCCTTTTATATCTTATGTAAAAGTCGTAGTACTCCGCTAGCATCTCGTCCGTTATACTCGGACTTGTAGCCTCGATGATAGTTATCAAATCCGTAAACGTAACTTCGGGTTCTCCACCTGATAGTGAACGCTTAGCGGCCTTCATCTTAGCCTCATTACATATATACACAATATCAGCAGCAGAGTAACCTTTTGTTAGATCCGCTAGAGCTTCATAGTTTAGATTTTCCACGGCCGTATCAGCAAGTTCTTTCTTAAATAATGCGATTCTAGCCTCTCTGTTAGGAGGCGGCACATATAGTATTTTATCAAATCTTCCCGGTCTAAGTAAGGCAGGGTCTAAGCTAGACGGCCTGTTAGTGGCGGCTAGCACGACTACGTTTTTTAAATTCCTTATACCGTCCATTTCAATTAAAAGTTGAGCTATTAACCTCCTTGATCTTTCCGATGAACCAATTCTAGAAGGAGCCAAGGCATCTATCTCATCTAAAAACAATATCGCTGGAGCATTTTCCCTAGCTCTAGAGAATACTTTTTTGAGATTTAATTCTGGATTTTCACCTGAAGTAATATCGCTACATTGGACTTCTATAAATTCGACCTTTAACTCGCTAGCCAAAGCCCTTGCTAACATGGTCTTTCCACAACCAGGAGGCCCGAAGAGTAAAATTCCCTTAGCCTGGCGTATCCTGTATTTCTCTAGCAGATGCGAATGCTTCAAAGGTATGAGAATAGTATCTAAAATTTCTGTCTTTACGTTTTCAAGCCCAATTACGTTATCTAGCTTTATCGGCGTCATTAAAACTGTTCGCCGAGAGGTGCTTTTTATCCGTTCATAATCCATCCTGAACTTCTCGTATTTCTCCAGCATTTCATAAGTAATGCTAGGCTTAAACTTCTTAATAACGGCTATGAAATCTCCTAAACCTATTAACCTACTTCTTCCCTTTATGGAATCTTTTAGAGCTCTTCGAGAAGCTTCTTTTACGACAGCAGCGATGTCGGCTCCGCTAAAACGTTCCGTCATCTCCGCTAAAACGGAGAAATCCACGTCTGAAGCTAATGGCAAGCCTTTACAGTGAATTTTGAATATTTTTTCTCTGGCTTTTTTATCGGGAGGCGGTACGTAAATTACCTTATCGAATCTACCAGGCCTTAGAATTGCTGGGTCTAGAACTTCAGGCATATTGGTAGCGCCGACGACTAAGACGCCGTCAAAGGGCTCCATACCGTCCATTTCGCTGAGTATAATGCTGAGGAGCCTAGGCGCTACATCGTCTGTCGAATAGGCATCTCTCTTTTTAGCTATAGCATCGATTTCATCGAAGAATAGCACACAAGGAGATTCTCTACGCGCTAGTGTAAACAATCTGGCCAGCTTCTGCTCACTTTCTCCATACCACTTGCTCATTATATCGCTGCACTTAACGTGAATAAATTTCATTCTCAACTGAGAAGCTAGGGCTTTCATGATCAAAGTCTTCCCGCAACCCGGCGGGCCGAATAGTAGAATACCTTTAGGAATTGATAGCTTAAACTTTTTCGCTAAATTATTTTTCTTTAAAGGAAGGATTATAGATTCATATAACTGGGCTTTAACTTCTTCTAGTCCTCCTATATCATCAAATGATATTTTCTGACTTTTAACTGGAACGAACAAACCCATGCTAGTCAATTTAGTGCTAAACATTTCTTCTTCTCTAATTTTATGCACAATACCAGCAATGCTGCCTGCAGTTAAAGAGAATGCCAAAGTCATGAAGATAAATGGTACATAGAAATCCAAGTCTATAGGCATAGAAAATATTGTATATGCTGTTGCTGAAAACACGGCCGCTAAAACTCCTGAAGCCACGAGAGAGGTAGCCGCTATTTTCCACTTTGAAAAATCTCTTCCTCCAAGCGAAGCCAGGGTATAGGGGGCTAGGGTAAAAGCGGCTATTAAGCTCAGTGGCATTACGCCATAAGAGAGTAAGTTCAGGTATAGAGTTTCTAAGAGAGTGGCGGCTTGTTCTATAGCCGCGTTAGAGAATACGAGGGTCAAATAGCCGCCTATATTTAAATCGGCCAGAGCTGGTTTAGGATGTAATACTAGTCCTTCTGCACGTGCTAGTATAAAACCTCTATTCACTATACCCGCCGGGAAAAGCCATGTTATAAGAGCAAGTACTGATGAAGAGTACATGAATCCGAGTAAGGCGGCCGTTAAAGGTTGGAAGAAAAGCGCGGAAGCTATTAATACGGCAGCTAAAAACTGACCCATAAACTGTTCTGTTATGCTTAAGCTTACGAGTATGATATATAGGGCGCCGGCAAACCAGTGTTGTCTAATTAGAGATCCCAAAGGAATAGTCAATATCAAGTGAAGCAACGCTAAACCTGGACTGTAGTAGGCCACCGCTGGCAGCATTCCTAACCAAATAGCTATCAAGGCAAGTCTCGGATGTTTGAAGGATAACAGACATATCACCAAGTAAAGAGCTAGCTGAGCAAAACCTGGATAGAAGGGGAAGAGTTTCATTGCAGCGTGTACAGCTATGGAGATAACTGCTACTCTGACTATAACGCCAACTGCATTTTTATCTATCATGCTTGCTCGTTTCTGCTATTTCGCTACAATAAAATGATTTTCTCCTTTCCCTGGTAAATATAATATATGTGGAATACGAGTGTATCTCATCCATACTATAAAGTTAGTATTCTCGAGGGTGGAGTATGAAGGTAAGGGTGAAATTAGTAGAAGGTATGACTTTTCTAGCTGAAACTCTTTCGGGTCATGGAATAATTATAGATACTAAGCCAGAATATGGTGGTAAAGATCTCGGTCCATCTCCTATGGAGCTTGTTCTAGCTGGTATAGCGGCGTGTACAGCTTTCGATATAGCCATGATATTGCGAAAGATGAGGCAAAATTTTGAATCTTTAGAAGTTAAAGCTAGCGCCGAGCGGAGAGAAGAGCCTCCAAGAGTCTTTACGATGGTCCGTATAGAGTATATAGTTAAAGGCGATGTAGACGAGGAAAAACTAAAACGGGTCATAAAACTTTCTCAAGAGAAATATTGTTCAGCTAGCATTATGGTGAAGAAGGGCGGAGCTGTAGTAGAGACTAGTTATAAAATAATTAGGTGAAGAAGGTGGAGGATTTCCCGGTCTATAGGGAATTTATGACTGTTAATGTTTGCTCTAAAAGATTCAGAGAAAAGAGAAAATTACTGCTCTATGGTGAATGTG